>OKBF01000025.1_pt1 | contig 135544 bp, 137 predicted proteins | sample 1611781 | NCBI WGS metagenome assembly OKBF01 (sample SAMN04436768, study PRJEB24849) | human gut metagenome | biome: human gut; feature: NICU; material: stool | host: Homo sapiens | place: USA: Saint Louis, MO | collected 2011-03-17
TCCAGAAAATATAGATACTTTATGTATGAAAATGACATTATGATACAGGTTATGATATTCTGTTAGCATCATGATAAGGCTATGAATATTTATTGGTATCTTCAATAAGGGTTAGCTTCATTGTGTTTCTATTATATAGTATGTGTTGTATTCTTTTTATCCTTTTCTGCCTTTGGGATAAGGAATGTATCATACTGCTTTTACTGAGAAATCTATTTTATGGGAAATAGACCCTTATTTTGATTAGGTTCGGCATTAAGGAGGCAGAATAACAAAAGGCTAAGTAAGAATGTAAAAAAATAGGTTAGTTACCACCAGAGAAGAAGGTATTTGATTACGGAGGATACATTTACTCCCCATACCACACTTCGATATTGGTAAAAGTATGATATAGGGAGCAGATACTGAAATAAATTGTTTTTTAATGAAGAATCTTGAATACTAATTCACGAAGAATATCTCCATCGCTTATCGAGGTATTGCCTACACCTTTCGATTTTGCGTCTGCATATCGTATTTCTCCTACAATTTGCATTGTCTTCACTCCAGTGTATTTCCGCATTGCCGTCAGGTAATCGCGGGCCTGCCACGGGGTTTTAAGCCCTAACATGGTAGCCACTCCCTGTTCTGATTTATCCGGTGCATAGTAGGCTAACATTAGGTTTGAGTAAAAGTTGAATAGTAAAGAAAGCGTCATTTGTATCGGATTTGTTTTAGGATTTTCTTCAAAGTATTTTATTATTTTATTGGCCTTGAGTACATCCTTTTCGACCAGTGCACTACGCAATTCAAAATTATTATAGTCTTTACTTATCCCTATGTTTTTCTCTATTTGTTCAGGAGTTACGCGTTTCTGACCGCCGGGTAATGTGATGATCAGTTTTTCCAGTTCACCCGTCAAACGGCTAAGATCCGTACCCACAAAATCAGCTAACATTGCGGTAGCTTTAGGCTCCATGTCTATCCCTTTACGTTTCATATATGAACTGATAAATGCAGGCAGCTGTGCTTCTTTTATCTTTTTGGATTCGAAAAGAATACCTGTTTTTTCAATTTCTGCAGCTAACTTCTTTCTGCGGTCCAGAGCGCCATGTTTATGACAAACCACTAATATTGTTGAGTTTAACGGTTTTTGCAGGTAATAAGATAGTTCTTCTATATTGCGGATGGCTTGTGCCTCTTTTACTATCACTACCTGATGTTCTGACATCATCGGGTAGCGCTTAGCGGCATTAATCACAGTCGCCACATCCACATCTGCACCATATACTACGGTCAGGTTAAACTCTTTCTCAGTATCCGTCAGTACGTTGTCGGTAATGTAATCGGCTATTAAGTCGATATAATACGATTCTTCTCCCATCAAATAGTAGATGGGACGATATTGCTTGGCCCTCAGTTCTTTGAGGATGTCATCGCAAGTCAGTTCTTGTTTGGCCATATAAATATAAGTGTGGCGTTACCAGTCGAATTTCAGGTGTTTTACAGTTTTCTTTTCATCAATGATCATTCGTAGCGAGGCGATGCCTATCTCTACATGCTCCTCTACATAGTTTTTGGTAACGATGTTGTCGCTTTTATCAGTTTTCACTCCTTCCGGAATCATAGGCTGGTCGGATACGAGTAGTAAAGCTCCGGTCGGGATATGATTGGCAAAACCGCAACTGAACAGAGTTGCCGTTTCCATATCAACTGCCATTGCACGAGTTCTTTTCAGATACTCTTTAAAGGTGTCATCATGCTCCCAAATACGGCGGTTGGTTGTATAGACTGTTCCTGTCCAATAATCGCGAGCATAGTCACGGATAGCCGATGATACGGCACGCTGCAGCATAAATGCCGGCAGGGACGGAACCTCCGGCGGGAAATAGTCGTTTGAGGTACCTTCACCGCGGATAGCGGCAATTGGCAGAATCAGGTCACCTATTTTATTTTTTTTATCGATTCCGCCACATTTTCCCAGAAACAGGCAGGCCTTTGGAGAGATGGCACTCAGCAGATCCATAATTATGGCGGCATTGGGACTTCCCATGCCAAAGTTGATGATTGTGATTCCTTCTGCACTGGCAGAGATCATATTGGCGTCTTTACCCAAAATGGGAACATTAAATTTCTCTGCAAATATTTCTACATACTTGTTGAAGTTAGTCAACAGGATATACTCTCCAAAGTCTTCCAGGTTACGTTTGGTGTAACGGGGTAGCCAATTAGCTACGATTTCTTGCTTTGTTTTCATAAGATTCCATTAAATTTGTGCTTCCAATAGCAGGAAGCCATTATTTAACTTACAAAAATAGTAAATGTTATCGTTAAACCTACCAGTATTTGACACTAAAATCGCCACTCGAAATGGAAAAAATGTTATTTTCGATGTGATTCGCCGTCGTTATGTCGCATTGACCCCTGAAGAATGGGTCCGTCAGCACTTTGTACACTTTCTTATTGTTCATAAGGGGTATCCGTCGTCTTTGATGGCAAATGAAGTGCTGCTGAACCTGAACGGGACTAAAAAACGATGTGACACAGTGCTATACAAACGCGATCTTAGTGCCAGAATGATTGTTGAATATAAAGCTCCCCACATTGAGATTACGCAGGCTGTTTTTGATCAGATCACCCGCTATAATATGGTTTTGAAAGTTGATTATCTGGTTGTCAGTAATGGGATGCAACACTATTGTTGCCGGATGGATTATGATACTCAAAGTTATTCGTTTCTGTCGGATATTCCAGATTATGACGCTTTATAAAATTAACAATGTTAATGACTCTTTCCGGCATCTATTATCCTCTTTCCAGGAAGTTAATATCGTAAATGCAAGAAGTTAATTGTTTATCATTACGAAGTTAACTTTAACACACTATTAAAGTTAACTTCGTAATGATGGATTGTTCGTATAATAAACGGCTTGTAATCAATACTTTTGTTTCAAAAGCTAATTTTCATTGTATCGGTATGGCGCTAAGATGAAAATGCTTGGTTGACTTTTTGACAACTATAAAAAAGCCTATTGACACCCGAAACTCTGTCCGGTGACAATAGGCTGTGAAATGAAAAAGACGTTTTTTACAATAGAGAACTTGAAATAGAGGACTATTTCTTTTTCTTGCGATCCAATACGTTTTCCTGGAACTTTTGCATCAGCTCGTAGAAATTCGGGATATATATCGTTGCCAGTAACGTGTTCAGGGCCATACCGAAAACAACAGCTGCGCCGAGTGCGATACGGCTTTGCGCTCCGGCCCCTGTGGCGAACAGAAGAGGCATCACTCCCAATACGAATGCAAAAGAGGTCATCAGGATCGGACGCAGCCGGACATGTCCGGCTTCATAGGCGGCATCGCGAATAGAGTTACCTTCGGCACGGAAGTCGCGTGCAAATTCAACAATGAGGATTCCGTTTTTCGCAGAAAGGGCGATCAGTAAAATGATACCGATCTGAGTATAAATGCTCACAGGGGTCCCCATGACAGAACAACCTATCATTGCTCCCAATAAAGCCATTGGCAATCCCATAATTGCTGATAAGGGGCTTGTCCAGCTTTCGTATTGGGCTGCCAGTACCAGGAATGCCACCAATAATGCCATGATGAATACGATGGTGGTTGTGTTGCCTGCTTGCGTCTCCTGATAGGCTACCGAGGTCCATTCGTAGCCAAACTCGTTACCCAGTTGCTCCTTAATCAGGTCTTCCATTTGCTGTATTCCCTCACCCGAACTGCTTCCCGAAGCCACATTGCAGGTGATAGATGCTGTCGAGTACATGTTGTAACGGCTGATCTGGTCCATCCCCAAGCGCTCTTCGACTTTGGTAAAGGATGAAAATGGGACCATATCTCCTTTGGCGTTGGGGACGCTGAGTTTCAGCACGTCGTCAATTACTTTTTGAGCTTGTTCTCCGGCCTCTATCTTTACCTGATAGATACGTCCGAATTGAACAAAGTCATTGACATAGGCCGCTCCCATATAATAACTCAGTGTAGAGAATACGTTATCCAACTGAATGCCCATAAACTGTACTTTATCACGGTCGATATTCAGGAAATACTGTGGTACATTGGCCTGGTACATACTGGATATGGATGCGAGAGCGGGTTGAGTGTGATAAGTAGCCATCAGGGTTTCGACAGCCCGTTGCATTTCAGTCGGCCCCAGGTTATTGCGATCTTCCAATTGTAGCTGTAACCCTCCTGAAGCTCCTAATCCGGGAATGGCCGGAGGTACCATTGCGAATATCTGTGCTTCCTGGATGCCATAAGCCATCTCGTTGAAACGTTCGACCACAGCCGCAGCAGTATGCTCTTTTCCTTTCCGTTGGTCCCAGTTTTTCAAGACAACGAAATAAGTACCTGTGTTGGACTGTTCGCCACCTCCCATAATAGAAAATCCGCTGATACCGATATAGTCTTTTACTTCAGGATAACTGTCCAGAATCTGATTGACTTTCCGACCCACAGCCTGTGTGCGTTCCAGACTTGAAGCCGGTGGCAACTGGATGACAGCTATGAAGTAGCCGTCATCTTCATCAGGGACGAAGGTTGAAGGCCATTTCATGAACAGGATAACAGCCACTGCCGTAATAATACCATAAGAGATCAACGCAAGGCCGGGACGGACGAGTAATCCCTTCACGATACGGTCATATAGATTCTGTGTCTTATCATATACCTTATTGAATCCCTTGTATATGAAGAAATTGGATGGCTTGTTATGCTCCAGAAACAGTGCGCATAATGCCGGGGTCAGTGTCAACGAATTAATACCGCTTAATACGGTAGATGCAGCAATGGTTAGGGCAAATTGCTTATAAAGTTGTCCGGAGATGCCGCTGATTAATGTGGTAGGGATAAAAACTGCCAATAATACCAATACCACTCCGACAATTGGTCCTGTGATTTCTCCCATTGCTTTGGTGACGGCTTCTTTGGGAGAATACTGTCCTGTCTCCAGCAAACGTGAAGCATTTTCTACTACCACAATCGCATCATCCACCACTATTGCTACGGCAAGTATCAATCCGAATAGAGTTAAAGTATTGATTGAAAATCCAAGTGCCGCCATGACTGCCAGTGTACCGATCAGTGATACCGGAATGGTGATACATGGAATGATGACAGCCCGCCAGTTTTGTAGAAACAGGAAGATAACGAGTACCACCAATAAGGTTGTTTCCAGAAAAGTAACGAGTACTTCATCAATGGATGCATTGATGACATCGGTCGTATCCAAGGTCACGTTATAGCTGACTCCGGCCGGGAAGTTTTGTGCAAGCTCCTGCATTTTTGCCTTGACTCCTTTAGAGACATCGAGCGAGTTCGAACCCGGTTGTTGATAGATAGCGATGGCAGCAGTAGGGTGTCCCTTTAGTTTGGACACTACGTTGTACGAAGAACTGCCGAGGTCGATGCGCGCCACATCTTTTAGCCGGAGCATTTTCCCTCCTTCTTCAGTTCGGATAATAATGTTGCCGAACTCTTCGGGAGACGTCAGGCGACCTTGTACATTCAAGGTATACTGATAGGCATTATTGTTGTTTTTGCCAATAGGCTGTCCGATATAACCGGCACTGACCTCTATGTTTTGTGACTGGATAGCCTGATAGATTTGTGCCGGCGAGAGGTTACGGATGCGCATTGCTTCCGGATCGAGCCAGACGCGCATGCTGTAATTGCCCGCTCCCATTACATTGACAGCCCCTACGCCGGGTACACGTGTCAATTGGTCTACCAGATTCAACTGAGCGTAGTTCGTAAGGTAAAGCCCGTCGTATACAGAGTCTTGTGCCTGCATCGTGAGAAACATCACAATATTGGACGATTGCTTCTGTACCGTTACTCCCTGAACGATGACAGGTTCCGGTAACGAAGATTGTGCTACGCTTACCCGGTTTTGAACTTGTACAGTGGCCATATCTATGTCTGTACCGACAGCAAAAGTAATGGTCAACGAATAGGCACCCGAGCTGGACGCTGTAGAGCTCATATACAGCATACCGTCTACGCCATTTACTTGCTGTTCTATGGGAATGCCGACAGTCTGGGCTACGGTCTCAGCATTTGCCCCCGGATAGAAGGCAGATACCTGTACTGTAGGCGGAGTTATCTCCGGAAACTGTGCGACAGGCAATATATTTAATGTTACCAATCCGGCCACCACGATGATCAATGCCAGTACCGTGGCGAATATAGGTCGATTGATAAAGAACTTTGAAAACATGCAGTTAACGATTAGAGGTTGATGACTCGTGATTGACTGATACGGGCTTGACTTTCATGCCATCACGTACTTTCATCAGTGCTGTGGTGACATATTGTTCTTTGGGTGAAAGTCCGCTCTTTATCTGGCGCAATGTGTCATTGACCAGTTGTCCCGGTTCGATATGCCTGTAGCGTACTATATTCGAATCGTTTACGATGTATAGGTATTTCCCCAACTGATCTGTACCGATGGAAGCTTCCGGAACAAGCACTGCTTGTTTTGCCTCAGCATAAGGCAATGTGATACTGACGTATAGTCCGCTTTTCAGAATACCTTTCGGATTATCCAGATTGGCGCGCACGTTGAGTGTTCCTGTGTTCAAGTCGACATTGGGCGATAAATAATCCAATGTGGCCGGATAGTTTTGTGTGCCGTTCTCACCCAGGCGCACGATGACATTTTTGGGGAGTTCCTTTTCTTTACCGTTTTGAGAGAGTAGCATTGAAAGCCATTGGTTGTCGGCAACATTAAAATAGGTGTACATGCGGTCGTCTTTATAGATCGTAGCCAAAGTGACAGGTTGTGCGGCTCCGCTGATATAGCTGCCCACATCGTAAAGCGAGCGGCTGACAGTTCCGTTGAAAGGGGCACGGATATAGCAATAGCCCAGATTGGTGTGTGCAGTATTCAGAGTGGCTTCGGCATTGCTGACTGCTGCAGTGGCTTCGGCTACATTCGATTCAGCTTGTAATACTTGTATACGGCTGACCGCATCACTTTTTAGAGCCTCTTTCATGCGGCTATAGTTGTTACGGGCATATTCCAACTGTGCAAGTGCGGTTTTCAGTCGGGCTTCGGCTTGAGTTACATTATCTTTGTAGATCGTTGGTTCGATTACGAATAAGAGTTGCCCCTGCTTCACACGAGTTCCCGGTGTGAAAGAGGCGGACTGCAAGGCACCGTTGACTCTGGCTACCAGATTTACTGTTTGTTCGGTAGTCAGATATCCCGGATAATCTTTTGTTAGGGTAATGTTTTGTACGAGTGGATATGCCACACTGATTTCCGGAGTAGGCATCCCTCCTCTTTCGGTTTCTTTTTTCCCTTTACATCCGCTCATTATCAAAGGGAGGATGAGGAAAATATACATTAGTTTTTTCATTATGACAAGTCTTTATAGTTAATTATTCAGGTTTCCGGACCATCCGCCTCCCAATGCCTGGTACATAGCTATCAGTTGCAGCAGAGAATATCCTCTGGCTTGAACCAGCTGGTTTTCATAACTGAGCAGTGAGCGTTGGGCATCCAGTACGTTCTGGAATGGGGTCAATCCTTGTTTGTAAAGTTCCAGCGAGAGAGTCAGGGTCTCTTGTCCCTGATTGCGCACTTCGCGCAAAGCTACTATTTGCTTGATAGAATTCCGGTAAGCGTTCATAGCGTTGTCTGTCTCTTGTACGGCGGTCAATACTGTCTGATTGAACTGGTTGATAGCTTCGTCCAATTGTGCTTTGGCCAATTTGGTAGCATTCACTAGTTGAGTTCCTTTAAAAAGCGTCCAACTCAGTGCCGGAGCAATTTCATAGGTCATACTTTTATGATGGGTCAGGTCTTTCAGGTCCTTTGCTGCATAACCAACCGATCCTTTTAGAAAGACCTGAGGCAACCAGTCCGACTTAGACGCTCCTACTAAAGCGGCTTGTGCATTGACGCTTCGTTCGGCACTGCGTATGTCCGGGCGGCGAAGTAACAAATCGGCCGGAAGCCCCACTCCGATAGGTTCCATATAGTCCGGTAATGTTCCGGGAGCGGTTAGAGCTGGCCGCACTTCCTGGGGATAAGTACCCAATAGTATGGCAAGGGTCGTAATGTATTGATTAATGCCCGATTCGATTTGAGGAATCGATGCTTTGGTACTGAAGAACACCGACTTAGCCTGTGCCACATCCAGTTTAGATACGAGTCCGGTGTTGTATCTTACTTCTGTAATTTTTAATACCGCCTCTTGGGATGCACAGTTCTTTTGCACTACGGCCAATTCTTGTTGCAACTCCCGCAGGTTGATGTATGCTGAGGCTACCTGGGCACAAAGTGATATCATTGTGCCGGTATATTCTTCTTTACTGGCCGCAAAGTTCTCTTTCTGGGCTTTTACGCGATTGCGTATGCTTCCAAAGAGGTCTAACTCCCAGTTCATATTGAGCGAGGCATCATAATAATGTTGAGTCGATTGTGGCAAGTCACTGGTGTTGCCACTGCTTTGCTGGCGGGTCCATCCGGCATTCAACCCGATTGTTGGGAAAAAATTTCCACGTTCCATTCTTAAGTTGGCTTTTGCCATATTGATACGATCAATCGCAGTCAGTACCGAATAATTCTGCTTGACTGCAACGGAGATGAGTGAGTCGAGAACGGGGTCCTGAAATGCTTTCCACCATTGGTCGTCCACTGGCAATACTTGCTGAAATATTTGTGTATCTTCTTCCCATCCTTGTGGTAATGGTTTGTCCAGATAGCGGCTCGTGGCCTGTGGAAAGGCAACGGATGAAAGAAACAGCAAGAATGTGATACTTCCTATTCGTAGTTTCATAAGCTTAGGTTATTTAGAAATGAAAACATAACAACGAAAAGAAGTATTTGTTTATCCGCTCTGCAAGAGAATGGCTACGCTCAAAAGGGAATCTGTTTTCTTTAAAAAGTAAATGGGTATTTCATAAACAAAAACCCATAACTTTACTAAAATTCAATAGGAATTATAGTAAAATTATGGGTTTAAATAGTATTATAATATGTCTCACTAGTCCTCCGGAATCGGACTATCGAGCTTTATTCAGCTTTTCTTCTGATAGCTCTTTTGGTGGTAACCGGTGCTTCTTCTACTTTGTGTTCTATTTCTACACCTGCCAGTTCCGGGTCAATCATGATACGTCCACAGTATTCGCAAACGATAATTTTTTTACGTGAACGGATATCCAGTTGTCTCTGAGGCGGAATTTTATTGAAACAACCACCACATGCATCACGCTGTACGTATACAATACCTAAACCGTTACGCGAATTTTTACGGATGCGCTTGAAAGATTGAAGCAGGCGGGGTTCTATCTTTGTCTCGAGATCTTTTGCTTTGTCTCTCAACTTCTCTTCTTCCTGTTTGGTCTCTTCGATGATTTCATCCAGTTCATTCTTCTTCTGGTCGAGGTCTTTCTGGCGTTCTTCCAGCGCTTTGGTATTTTTCTCTATTTCTTCAGATTTCTCCTGCTCTTCTGCAGTAAATTCTTTAATTCTCTTTTCGCAAAGTTCCATTTCCAAAGACTGGAATTCGATCTCTTTTGTCAGGAAGTCATATTCGCGGTTATTACGAACATTGTCCTGCTGTGATTTATATTTCTCAACCGAAGCTTTGGCTGCTTCAATTTCCACTCTCTTACCGGCGATAGCTGATTTGAGTTCGTCTACTTCCGACTTGATTTTGTCGATACGTGTACTCAGACCGGCAATTTCGTCTTCAAGGTCTTGTACTTCCAATGGAAGTTCACCTCTCAACGTTTTAATCTCGTCAATCTTAGATAATGTTGTTTGCAGCTGGTACAAAGCTTTCAACTTCTGTTCCACTGTCAACTCTTTCGGTTCATTTTTAGCTTCTCTTGCCATTTTACTTATAAATATTTAATGGGATTCGTGTTTACCTTACTAAATTGGAGTGCAAAATTAGGAAATAAATCCCGTATTATAGAATAAAAAATTTCTTTTGTATATTGTTCGCTTTCGTAATGTCCTATTTCAGCAAGCAAAATGTCAGTTTCACGACCGAAATAGTCGTGATATTTAATTTCACCCGTGATAAAGACATCAGCTCCGCTACGGACTGCCTGGGGAATAAGGAAAGCTCCTGCCCCTCCGCAAAGGGATACTTTCTGAATCAGGCGGCCTATAAGTTTGTTGTGCTTCAAACATCCGACTTCGAATATTCTCTTTATTCGCTTCAGGAATTCGAGTTCGGATTCCGGTTCTTCCAATTCACCGACAATTCCTGATCCGACTTGGGCCCAACTATTGTGGAGAGGATATAAGTCATAAGCCGGTTCTTCATATGGATGTTTGGAAAGCAATGCACGGATAACTTCTCCTTTCTTATATTCAGGCAGGATCGTTTCAATCCGCACTTCTGTTTCGTGATGAAGTTCTCCCACTGTTCCGCAGAAAGGATGGCTCCCTTCCTGTGCGCGGAAAGTTCCCTCCCCTTCTGTATTATAACTACACGAATCATAATTGCCTATACATCCACATCCTGCTGTGAACAAAGCATTACGGACTTCTTCAGCCTGGGCAGACGGAACAAATGTGACTAATTTTATCAGACTGCTTTCTTTAGGGTCGAGTATACGTACATTTTTTAATCCTATCTTCTCGGCTATCTTGAAATTGACTCCGCCCGGAACATTATCCAGATTGGTATGGGCCGAATAAATAACGATGTCGTTTTTGATTGCTTTCAGAATGCATCGTTCAACGTAATCTTTACCGGTGATTGATTTATAACCTTTAAAAATAAGAGGATGATGGGATATAATGAGATTACATCCGGACGCGATGGCTTCATCCAACACAGCTTCGGTAACGTCAAGACACAACAAAGCCCCTGTTGTTTCCGCATCTGTCAATCCGATTTGCAGGCCGGCATTATCAAATCCGTCTTGCAATGGCAGAGGCGCGAACCGTTCAAGGGCGCTTACTATTTCTTTAATTTTCATTTTTAGTAGAAAATTTGCCTGCAAATATAAGAAAAAGATAGCATCTTGCCTTGCTTTTATTGATTTTTTAATATATTTACCTCCTAATTTATAAAGACTCAAACCAATGAAGGCATTTTTACCGTTACTTTTCTCTTTTTTCTTTATTATTTCATGCCAGCAACACAAAGAAGCTACTATATCTCCTATCGATGAAGAAGATGAATTGCAAGAGGAGGCCGATAGCCTTCCCCGTGCGACAGCCATTTTTTGGCTTGATAAATATCATATGAAAGAGCTGAAAAAGGACGATGTGCTTACTTTCCGTACGGCTAAGGCTAAAGTCGTCATTCGGAATGATGGGACAATCGATCTTCTGTCGTTTGTGGAACAACAGCCTGGGAATGCACAACGATATATCCGTTACCGACTGAAAGATTTCAAGGTTAAGAAAATCTTGATGGATAACGGCTATATCAATCCGGGTGAACAATACGTCCAACTCCGTTATATACCTGCACTTGCAAGGCGCGTTAAATAGTGATTTCTACTATGTTTCCTTCGGGATCAAGAATAGCACTTTCAAAATAGCCGTCTCCGGTGGTTCGTGGCTCACTCTCGATAACAAAACCATCCTTACGGAGTTGTTCTGTGAGTTCCAATACAGCTTCTTTGCTACCGACAGAAAAGGAAAAATGAGCTAACCCGAGGCAGTCTTTTAATGCAGGTGTTGTGATATCTTGTCTTTGCATAATTTCCAGAGAAGCAAATCCCTGATCAAAACTGATGAAATAAGATTCAAATCCTTTTTTAGGATTGATATACTTTTCATTACTTGTTCCGTTGAAATAAGTGATATAGAAATTTCTAAGTTCCTCTAAACGGGTAGTCCAGATGGCAATGTGGCTGATGTGCATATTCCTGATAGTATCGATTAATTATTAATATTTGCACAAATATAGTAAATATTGATAGTTATGCTATGATTTATATCAATAATCATGCAATTATCGCTTCTTTATCATTTTGTTCTTCATTGCATATTTCTCATCGACTACCCGGTCGGTAGGATAGAATGTAAATGCCATGCGCCAACCTGATTCTTGATAAATAAATTTTCTTCCGCTGGCACCATGAGATATTTTATCGTACTTTTCTTTTAAAAAGCCGCTTATTCCTTGAGGAATAGCCTCTCCGATTTGCAGGAAGTCTACGGTAATAAAAAATCCCGGGATATGTATTTCACTTATTAATTGTAAAATGGAGTCGGTTGATGTCATAGTACGGCTACTTTTGAGATTCTTTGGTTACTTGCAAAATACGTCCGTATTCATCGAACGATTTACGGGATGCCAGCGAGATGGTGATCATTAATGATAACATAGAGGCTGTGAAAGTAATGACCATAATCATCATTTGATATTTTATGGCAACGTTCGGACTGCTGCCTCCCAAAATTTGCCCGATCATCGTGCCTGGAAGTGCTACTAATCCCATAACCGCGATATTGGCAATCAGTGGGCTGAAAGATTTGATAATCGCCTCCCGTATGAATGGTGCCTGTGCTTCCTGACGAGTGGCACCATTGCCCAACAGGTAACAGTACAATTGCTGTTCACGTTTCAATCCACTATAATAAGTGTTCAAGGCAATCACGTTGCTTGATAACATATTTCCCATTAAGATTCCGAAAATGGGAATAAAATACTGGGCGCTGAATACATTATCCAGTTGTAATACAATGCCAATAAAGTACATGCCCACCAGCACAACGCTACAGAGGAAACCTACTGATATAGGGATCAGGAGTATTTCACGTTTAAGTCCTGTACGTACCAAAGCTGTTTGTCCGGCTACAAAAATCATGATGATAACCCACAGGAAGTTAATCCATGGGTTATTCCACAGGAAAAGGTATTTCAGGTACATACCTATCAGGAAGAGTTGCACGATCATGCGTGCTGTCCCTATCAGGGTGGCTTTCAGTAATCCGGTTTTGAACTTCCAAAGATAAAAAAGTGGGATTACCAATAACAGTAGCCCTATAAGCAGATTAAAGTAAGATATATCAATAGTTCCCATATACTACAGTGTGATTAGCTGGTTACATCCGTAAGCGAATGTCCGGTCATGAGAAACGGCGAGTATAGCCGTTCCCTTTTCTGCCTGATTACGGAAGAAAGCTAAAACTTTGTCTGTGGAACCGGCATCGAGTGCAGATGTCGGTTCATCTACAATAATCAAAGGTTTTTCCAGCATGGCTGCAACGGCTATCATAATGCGCTGGCGCTGACCACCCGATATTTCGCCTACCCGTTTCTGATAGAGCTCTTTGTCCAGTCCTAATTCATCAAAACAAGTGAAAAGCTTTTCTTTTGAAAAAGAGATGTGTCGATTGGCTTTCAATGCAAAAGGAAGCGATATCATTTCTTTTACCCATTCGGAGGGCAGGGCTAACTCCTGTGGAATCCAAGCTATATGTCTGCGTATGGCATCGATAGTAGTAGGTTCAAGCAAGATACCTCCTACTTTGATTTTGCCTTTTCTTAATGGGACAAATCCCATGATTGCATTGAGTAGAGAGGTTTTTCCACGTCCTGATTGACCTGCTATGCAAGCTGTCTCGCCTTTATTTAGTCGCATACAAAATTCCGAGAAGAGTATATCCTCGCCGAAAGCAATGCATGCATTGTCTATTTGTAACATCGTGTATCTTTAAATCTATCTTGCAAAGTTAGTCAAAATTCATAATATGTGCGGGATTTCTTTTATCTTTGTGTCACGAAGTTACGAAAATAGTGTATTTTATTGGAAATGAGCATATGTTAATCGCTCATGATAGTAATAGGTTACGATTTAGTTAGTTATCTGCTGCATTATTCTTCTGCGCGTTGCGTAACCTTCAAAGAACTCTTCGTATGCAAAAGTAACAATAAAACGGGAGATTTTGATATGAATCTCCCTGATTTTTTTCTATCTCATACAAGTTTTTCCGTAAAAGCGGCTTTATTCGTCGGCACACCATCGCCCAAAAGGATTTTGAACGAACGTGTGCCGACTACTGCATAAGCGGAGAAAAGAGCTTTGCCTCACGCCTAAACGACAGTTTAGACTGATGAGGCAAGGCCCATTTCTTTTGTGCTTATGCCGAAGAGGTGCTTTTACGGTTTTTCAGATGATTTTTCTTTTTCGCTGTTCTTTTGAGCCGGAAGCGGAAAGCCGTGTATGACCGTTTGCCCATAAATGGAACAAGCCGTCACCCACAGCTGGCAAACCGGGAAGAATGATTTTATCTGCCCGCCCCGACACGTCCGGCCAGACAGATAAAACCATACTTCCTTGCAGGTGGTTTGCCCGGTTTCACGCTACCGACTATGTCCTTTTTTGGGGGGACTTCCTTTTTTCACGGATTTCTCTTTTGAAGTTTTCTGTCTAATCTGCCTCTACTTCCGTTTACCTCCATTTTCGCGCCTTTCAGTGAGTCGCATCAGGCAGTCATTTCCGTTCTGGGCGCAAAGGTAACTCCGGGATTTGACGGGAAAGCAAGGTCAAGCCTCCTGTTTTCGGGAAAAATCTCCAGCCCTTCGGGTAGTATTTTTCCCGAAAAAACTTGCATTCCCTAATCCCTACCTTTTTAAGCACCCGAAACGAAAACGACCGATGCGACAGAAAGACGCATAAAAAAAATGTCGGATAAACGAGAGGCAGATAAGATAGTTTGAAACTCAACTCCCTCAGCTCTTGAATCCGCATTAAAAACAAAAAATCAAAAACAGAACGGATATGGGAACAACAATGGCAACAAAATTCGTGGCTTGGGAAGTGCCAACATTGGAAGCACTAAAAGGCAGTAAGGTTTACATTCTTCGTGAGAAACTGAACAACGGAGGACAGATGAACCGAGAGGAAAAGGATTGGCTTACACGCAACGTGAACAGCAACACCTATTTCAAGAGCGCAATACTCCTGCAAGGCTGGAGGTTTGACTTCTCCGATGTACTCCGCACGTTTATCGTGTGCCAATACGGACATTGGACGGAATACAAGGCAACAGACAAGACCGGACTTCGCAGATACCTATACGGCAGGATAGACAACATTGTAGAACTTGAAAAATAGCGAGGATATGACAGCAACGGCAGACTTCAAACAAGTGGCGCAATACATAGGGCTTGCGATATGCACCCTAATCATGCGCATCGTCCTTTGGGTATCCGGCATCCTTTGGGGCATCGTCAGAGAGATAGTAAACGGAGTGTTCCGAGTGGCGATAGGCATAATCGTGGCTATCCTCTCCACAATCGCCTTATTCGGCTTCATCCTTTGGTTATTCACCCTTTAATCTTACCGACAGCGATATGAAAACGACAGACCATTTCAAGAGAACGATACAGATGTATTTGGAGCAACGTGCAGCGGAAGATGCGCTCTTTGCGAAGAACTACCGCAACCCTGCCAAGAACATAGATGACTGCGTGACCTACATTCTGAACTATGTGCAGAAAAGCGGTTGCAACGGCTTCACGGACGGGGAGATATACGGACAAGCCGTACACTACTATGACGAGAACGAGATAGAGGTGGGCAAGCCTATCCAGTGTCAGATAGCCGTGAACCACGTGGTGGAACTCACCACAGAGGAAAAGGCGGAGGCACGTCAGAAGGCTCTCCGACAATATCAAGAGGAGGAAGTCCGCAAGTTGCAGAACCGCAACAAGCCGAGAACCGCCACCAAAGCGACCACCCAAGAAGTACAACAACCCTCATTATTTGATTTAGGCTTATGAAACCGAGAACACAGATACAGCAGGAAGTCGCACGGCTGAGCAAGCGACTACCGAGATTGACCGCCACGCAAAAGGCATACGCTTTCCGCCATTGCTTCAAGCATTACGCAATCAAGAGAGCGGACGGCACGAACATCTGCACTGAGTGCGGACATTCGTGGAAGAGCGACCACGACCTTGCGGACACCCTTTGCGGATGTACCTGCCCCCATTGCGGTATGTCATTGGAAGCGTTGCGCACCCGAAAGAGCGTTTTCAGCGAAAACGAATACTTCTCCATCGTCACCACCAGCAAGCAATACCAAGTGATACGCTTCTTCTTCGTCAAGTCCCGATACAAGGCAGGGCAGGCAGCCGAGTATTCCATTTATGAAGTGGTGCAGAGGTGGATTTCGCCCGATGGAAAGACAACGACCGTTGCCCGACTGCGTGGAATGTCAATGTTGTATTATGACCAATGGTCTGAATACAGCGACATGGAGGTACGCAAGAACAACAGGCTTCACGCATACGATATAGCACCTATGTGTACCTATCCCCGACAGCGTTTCATCCCCGAACTGAAACGCAACGGCTTCAATGGGGACTATCACAACACACTGCCGTATGACCTTTTCACGGCTATCCTTTCCGACAGCCGAGCCGAAACACTCTTGAAAGCAGGGCAATATGCCATGTTGCGGCATTATATCCGTAGTTCCTTTGATATGGGACGGTATTGGGCATCCGTCAAGATTTGCATCCGCAACGGTTACACCATTTCGGACGGCTCCGTATGGTGCGACACCATTGACCTCCTGCGTCATTTTGGCAAGGACACGAACAGCCCGAAATACGTCTGCCCTGCCGACCTCAAAGCGGAACACGATAAGTTGGTGAGAAAACGCAACCTGCAAAGGGAGCGTGAGCGGACGGAACAGCAACGGCAAAAGGCGATTGAAGACGAGAAGAACTATCTGAAAGCCAAAGGCATCTTCTTCGGACTTGTGTTCTCTGACAGCCTTATCTGCATCAAGGTCATAGAGAGCGTTGAGGAAATGGTAGAGGAAGGACGGATGATGCACCATTGTGTGGGCGGTTATCATAACAAGGCAAACTCCCTTATCCTATCCGCCACCATTGACGGCAAACGGATTGAAACGATAGAAGTGTCACTGAAAACGCTGAAAGTGGTACAGAGCAGAGGGGTATGCAATTCCAATACCGAGTACCATGACCGCATCATCCGGCTTGTGGAGGACAATACCGAACTTATCCGTCAGCGGATGAACGCAGCATAACATTAACCTATAATACAGAACAATATGGAAGTAAGATTTGAAAGTATGGTTTGCTTGTGGGACGATAAAATTCCCACGATGTTCCTTGAGTTTATGAACCTCCTCACTTTTTGTCAAAGTGAGGAGCAGTTAAGGGCAAGTGTCAAGGACTTTGCCGAGAAGCACGAACTTGACAAGTTCTTCCTTTACGGCTTCGGCTCACACCATTTCTACATGCACCAACGCTACACAAGCAATCCCGAAATGGTGATGCAGAACAGAGTTTTGTCAGTACATTTCTAACCATCTAAAAAAACAACGATTATGAGTACACGGATGACCATCAACGGAGTAAGCACCTGCACGAAAGCAGGGACAGAGAAATACGAGAAGTTCCAAACAGGCATCGGCAGACGCAAGCGGACACTTGTGCAATACGACTACCGCCACACGGACGGGGAATTGTTCTCTTGTGTGAAACCCACGTTGGACGAGTGCCGAGCCACACGGGACAAGTGGCTGACGGCAAAAAGAGGAAAGGAGGACAAGCAATGAACGAAGCAGGCTACCAAACGCTGATAGTCAAGTTCGGCAAGCCTATCACGGAATTGGACGGCATCTTTGACGATGCCGAAGCGTGGGGAGTGGAAACCCTTAAAGGGTGGATAGAGGACTATGAGAGCAGTCGGTTTACCGCCATTGACAGCCACACGGCAGTCATAACGAGCGAGTACAATATGGAGTGTGTGAAAACATGGTTGGAACGGAACACACCAATAGCCGAGAAAACAGAATTTTGAGCGTTTAGGCGGTGTCCGCACCGCCCGAACATAACACCCAAAGAAGAATGAATATGATAGCAAAGACGATTTTGGAGCAGATAGGTGGCAGACGCTTTGCCGCCATGACGGGAAGCAAAGACTTCATAGACATGGGCAACGGCTTACGCATGAGCCTTGCGAGGAACAAGACGAGTGCCAACCGCCTTGACATCATCTATGATGCAGGGGCAGACCTCTACAATATGCGCTTCTACCGCAGGACGTTCAGTAAAAAGACATTCGAGTGTAAGACGAAGGACATTGAAACGCACGAGGGGATATATTGCGATATGCTGGAGGAAATGTTCACGATGGTGACGGGGCTTTACACCCGTTTTTGAGAGGTGGGCGGCGAAAGCCGCCCTACTTTCTTTCAGTGAGCATGATGGCGGACAAAGAAAGTAGCAAAGAAACCTCTGTGCCAATCTTCGATAAAACCAGTCTTATAAAGATATGATTTGTTCCCAATTGTAATTAGGATTAGAGAAATGTCCGTATATAGAAGTTGGTTGATATATAGGATTCTTTAATTTTAACAACTCAATTATTGCATTAGGTCTAAAATCGAATTTTGATAGAATAAATTGTTTCAATTTTGTAGAATTGGATTCTTTGTCTGTGGAAACATTTAGCATGGTAGGCTGTTCTTCTCCAAACAAATAAGCCACTGCTATTTTGCATTCTTTTTCTAATCCGTTTGCGACTATGTTTTTTGCAACAAATCGAGCCATGTAAGCAGCACTTCTATCTATTTTGCTCGGATCCTTTCCAGAAAAAGCACCTCCGCCATGTGTTACCAAACCGCCATAAGTGTCTATCATTATTTTACGACCAGTTAATCCTGTATCGTTAACAAACCCACCTTTATAAAATTTTGATTTCCTATTTATCTGAATATCTACATTTATACAATCAATCAGTTGAGTTAAAACCTTCTGTTTTATTTCATTTTCAATGAAATCTGGATGAATATTCTCCTTATGCTGTACATTGATTATCAATTGTTCAAGATTATTTTCGCTAATTGTGACTTGTACTTTCCCATCAGGGAGGAGATAATCTACGCTCTTTCTATACGTATCAATCTCTTTGGCTATTAAATTAGATAAATATACACCATACGGAAGATAATTATATTGATTGTTTATAGCATAACCATACACAATACCTTGGTCGCCAGCTCCACCGTTCATAACAGCATCATTTAGTTGTCTTGATTGTGAAGTCAAAAAGTTCAGTATGTTTAATTTTTCACAATAGCCTATGGATTGATATACATCATTGACAATTTTCTCAATATCAACCCTTTTATTTTGAGTACTAATTTCTCCAGCAACAATTAAATTATTACCACTTCCCAAGCATTCTATTGCTGTATGGGCATTACAATCTTGCATCAAGAAAGCATCCAAAAGAGCATCACTTATTTGGTCGCATATTTTATCGGGATGTCCTTGTAATACACTTTCTGTTGTATATTTGTCTAAATTATCGAATATCATAATTCTGTTTTATACAGCTCCATTCTTCTGTTAATTTATTGTTTAGTTTTTTGTACACAGAATTACTATTCGGAGATTTATTATATGCCAATGTCGTTTCATATTCAAGTACCATATATATAGCATCCTGAATAGTTTTATTTTTAGTTGATTTAGGTGTGCTAAAAATTTGTTTGAATTTATCACACAAATTCTTTAATCTAAAAAAGAATGCTATGTGGTATATCAGTTCTATTAAGAACAATGACGATAAAAATAGTTGCAAGAATGGTATGGCAACGACGTTATCTTTTATTCCGTAGTATGCAAATATCAAAAGCAAACCAAATAGTATTGTGTTCTTTATTGCCATTTTAGGCAACATCACTTTAATGATATTATATGTAAAAAAACAATTCTCATAACAATTAACCAACATTTTATATGGTCCTTTCTCAATAGAATCATTATCGTAATAATTCAAAACTGGCTTTTCCAGCAATTTCGTGCCTAATGAATTGTCGATAAATCCTTTCCGTCTTTCATTAGCAGCCATAGGTTGCATTATAATTTCTACGATTATATATAATATACCATACCCTATAATAGAAATATAATTCAAAACATTAAACAAATTAGCAATCCATTTTATAGAATCTAATGAATGGCTTATACAATTTATTTGGAACGTTTGGAGTAATATTGAACATATGAATGTACTCCAGAGGAATCCATTTTCGATATTGCGCCAAAAAGCAATCGTCTTGTAGCTTATCTCATACGGTAATTGTCTATCCATATCCTTTATTTTTTGCAAAGTTACATGAAAAAAGCGAAACTACTTGAATGAGTCACTTGTAAAATCAAGTACTGACCATCAATTAAAATATTGATATAACATAAACTCCGATAAAGCATCCCCAACTTCATCGGAGTTTATGTTGTCGGACACTTACTTTTTATGGTACATACAGTAGCGCAAACTCCGCCTTTCTCCGTTTGAGCAGCATGGCATGACGTTTACCCTTGTAGTTGCAGAAAGCGATATACTCCCGATAGATGTTCCTATCGCCTGCCTCCAACTTTCGGATCAGCGTGCTTTTGGGTATCTTTCCGCTTCCCAACAGACGGTACGGACCGCCGTTATGTAAACTTTTACATAATGTCGGTTATGTAAGCAATTTTATTATGTAAATAAAGAAAATATAAATCATTGATTAACAAATAGTATATTCATTTTTCACAGGATTACTTTTTACATAATATTCCTAACTTATTAGGTAAAATCATAGCATTATTTCCTAATAAGAGATATATTGAAGCTCCATCAAATCAAATAGATGGAGCTTCAATTAATATCAAACAATAAATAATGTTTTTATGGAAGAAAGTAATTTTAATGATTTAAGGAAACAAGTTGTCCAGCAACTGCGTGAAAGACATTATGCACCTTTAACTATTTGTGCATTTAAGAGTAGTTATAATAAACTGGAATGTTATATGCTGGAAAATAGAATTGAAATCTATTCTGCTCGTGTAGGGGAAGATTTTTTGAAAACTCGCCATAAAGGTGTTGCATACGCCCAACTGTCTGATTTTGAGAAGAACATGGTTAGACATATAAGAATAATGAATGAAGTTCTGCATACAGGAATTATCATTGGAAAACCAACACCGCGAAGTCCCATGTTTGAATTCAAAGGAGATTTAGGCATACAATTCAATGAATTTATTTGTCATGAAAGGAGAATTAAAAGTCCTCTAACAGTAAGTAAATATCACTTGTATTTGAGAGATTTGTTTAATTTTCTAAAAGAGAACAACAAGCTCGTTAAAGACTTTGACATTCCCAGTTGCTTATTATTCTTACGTGATTTGAAGCGACAGAAACGTCCTTGGCCTCATGTTGTATCTTCTGTAAGGGCTTTTATTAGATACTCATGTGAACGTAACTTATTAGGAGATTGTAATTTTTTTCGTTGGGATAAAATATTATGTCTCCATCGTCCAAGAAACCCTCAATTGCCATCGTATTATAGTAAGGAGGAAATAGAGAAATTATTGGTCACAATAGACAGGTCTTCTCCGAAAGGCAAACGTGACTATGCAATGATTTTACTTGCAGCACGTTATGGGCTCCGCGCTTCAGATATAGTAGGAGTTACATACGCCAACTTTGAATGGGAACTCAATCGTTTGTCCCTTGTCCAGACAAAAACAGGAAAACCTGTTTCATTTCCATTATCAGAAGAAATTGGAAGTGCCATTATTGATTATATCAAATTTGGACGACCAGAAATTGACAGTCCATATGTCTTTTTGGAACACATGGCTCCATACCAAAGAATTTCCCCCCAGGCATTACCAGGAATTGTTTCTGAATGGATGCTTTCTGCCCAAATAGATATCTCAACACGTAAACACGGTCCTCATTCTTTACGTCATAGTCTTGCTATTAACTTGTTTGAGAATGGTGAAACTCCAAGCGTTATATCTGAAATACTTGGACATTCTAATTTATCAACCACTTTAAATTATGTGAAAGTTGATTTAAAGCATCTAAGACAATGTGCACTTGAAGTTCCTCAAATTCCTGAATTTTTTTATTTAGATATATATGAGAAAGAGAACTGGTAAATTATGCAGCGTATTCTCAGGGTTAATTACCCAATATGTAGAATATAAACAAAACATAGGTTGTAAAACAACCGTAATGGAATTTATGTTGAAGCGATTTGACAAGTTTGCTAATGACAGAAACGAGAAAGCCCTTGGTATTTCCAAAGACTTGGCAGATGCCTGGTGCTGTAAATTTTCTGGAGAGTCCGAAGAAAACCGCTATTATAGGATCGTCATTCTTCGAGGATTCTCTTCTTTCCTGCAAATAATTGGATATAATTCATATATTCCAATATTACCAAAACATCAATCAAATTTTACCCCCTATATTTATACATCTGATGAAATAGAGAAGATTTTCAAGGAATGTGATAGGATTAACTCCTATTATCACTTAGTCAATTCAGCCCGATTTTCCATGCCATGCCTAATCCGTTTACTATATGGGACAGGAATCCGTGTAGGTGAAGCTCTAAAATTGAAACACAGTGATATCGATTTCAAAAATGAATGCTTATTGCTTAGAGAATGTAAAAATGGGAAAGACAGGTATGTGCCTCTTTCTCCTTCCTTGGTACTAATGTGCCATGATTATGTAGCCCAAAAACAGAAATTTGGGTTTAGTATTAATCCAGAAAGCTATTTCTTTGTAAAATGTAATGATACTTCCATCTCACCAAGGACTGTTTCAAATCATTTCAATCATATATTAGAACGTGCTGGTATTATGCGAAACGAAAATAGAAAAGGTCCTCGTCTACACGATCTCCGACATACATTCTGTGTAAATTCATTTGTGCAATTATGCAAATCAGGGAAGGATATACATAATGTGATGCTAATACTAATGACATATATGGGACATCAATCCATTAAAGCCACAAATAAGTATGTCAGAATAGTAGAGGCTATGTTTCCTGAAATTGTAGAACAGGTGGATATGGCTCATAATCATATTTTCCCTAATATGAATGAAATGATTGATTAGTTATGCGTTAAGACTTGGAATTATGACAGATTTTGGAAAATATCTCACAGATTATTTAAACCGTTATCTCACAATGGAATGTGGTTGTTCCTATCAAACGGTAAAACAATATAGTGTAACATTTATGCTTTTTATACAATACATGTATAAAATTGAACTAATAGCTCCGGAAAAACTATGCCTTAAAGAATTTACAAAAGAAAGAGTTTTGGGATTTTTACATTGGCTGGAAGATACAAGAAAATGTTCAATATCAACAAGGAACAACCGTTTATGCGCCTTACGGTCATTTTTTAAATTTCTTCAATATCGTGAGGTTAAGGGTATGGCTTATTGGCAAGCTATATTGAGTATCAAACAGAAAAAGACACCTTTTAAGGAAATGTCTTATCTGACTACGGAAGGAGTAAGGGTATTGCTTGAACAACCGGATTTATCAACTCGCAAAGGGCGTAGAGACTTTGTTCTTATGGGGCTATTATACGACAGCGGTGCCAGGGTTCAAGAAATCATAAACCTCACCCCGGAAAATATAAGATTAGGAGAAACTACGACTGTAAAATTACATGGGAAAGGTAATAAAATCAGAGTAGTTCCTCTCTCTACCAACCAAGTGAAAAATTTAAGGTTGTATATGGACGAAAACAATCTTTTTGCAGCACAATATAGATGTCATCCATTATTCCCTAATCCCAAAGGAGAAAGGTTGACAAGAATGGCTGTATTAGATATTGTGAAAAGACATGCAGAAAATGCAAGGAAACAATATTCAGAGTTGATACCCAATAATATATCTTGTCATACTTTTCGACATTCAAAAGCTATGCATATGCTGGAAGCAGGTATAAATCTCGTTTATATTCGTGACTTTCTTGGACATACTTCTACAACAACAACGGAAATATATGCCAGGGCAAGTGAAAAAATAAAAGAACAGGCATTGAAGAAACTGACTTCTGGTATTATTCAAGAAAGCAAAACTACATGGCAAAAAGACGGAGATTTAATGGAATTCCTAAAAGCTTTACAAGTAAAATATAAATAGAGGAATAGAATAGAGTGAAGAGTATTAGTTTAAAATTCTCTTCACTCTATTAAATATAATGTAAACAATTCAATAACTACAAAGTTAATAATCAGATAATTAACAGATGCTTTTTACATAATAAAATTGCTTACATAACCGCCGTTATGTAAACTTTTACATAATATTGGTCCATACCGGCTTTTGGGGAGCGGGAAGATACCCAAAAGCAAACTGATCCGAAAGCTGGAGGCTGGCGACAGGAACATTTACCGGGAATATATCGCTTTCTGCAACTACAAGGGTAAACGGCACGCCATGCTGCTCAAACGGAGAAAGGCGGAGTTTGCGCTGCTGTACATTCCGTAACATGGCAAATGCCTGACAAATGAAAATCCGATGAAGCCGCAACTTCATCGGATTTTCCGCTTTTCATACATTCGGGATTTTTCCTTTGCCGATTACTTCACCGTTCCTGCAATGCTCTATGATGCCGGGCAAAAATCCCATCTCCCCGATTGCGATATGCCGGATATACTCCGCATATTCCTGACCTTGAAAATTCCTCCCCGTGAGGTTTTTGAAAATCATCCTTATGCTTGTTCCGTCATCACTGTACAGGATGATTTTTCCGTTCTGTCTGATTTCTTCCATGATTAAAACTTGTTTTTGTGAATACTATCGTAGATTGGGACAGCGGTTTCTTTGCTACTTTCTTTGTCCGCCATCATGCTCACCGAAAGAAAGTAGGGCGGCTTTCGCCGCCGCCACTCAAAAACGGGTGTAGAGTCCCGTTACCATCGTGAACATTTCTTCCAGCATATCGCAGTATATGCCCTCGTGCGTTGCTATATCCTTTGTCTTGCACTCGAATGTCTTTTTACTGAACGTCCTGCGGTAGAAACGCATATTGTAAAGGTCTAAGCCGGCATCGTAGATGATGTCAAGGCGGTTTGCGCTCGTCTTGTTCCTCGCAAGGCTCATGCGTAAGCCGTTGCCCATGTCTATAAAGTCCTTGCTTCCCGTCATGGCGGCAAAGCGTCTGCCGCCTATTTGCTGTAAAATCGTCTTTGCTATCATGCTTTTCTTGGTTTTAGGTTGGCGGTGCGGATACCGCCAACTTGTTTAACATTCTGTTATCTCGGCAATGGGTGTGTTTCGTTTCAGCCATTCCATCAGGCACTCCATATTGTACTCGCTTGTGATGACTGCCGTATGGCTGTCAATGGCGGTAAACCTGCAGCTCTCGTAGTCGTCTATCCACCCTTTTAGGGTATCAACTCCCCACGCTTCGGCATCGTCAAAGATACCGTCCAATACTTTGATAGGCTCGCTGAACTTCACTATCAGCGTTTGGTAGGCTGCGTTCATCGTCTGTCCTCCTTTTCTTCCTTTGCCGTGAGCCACTTGTCCCGTGCGGCTCGGCACTCGTCCAATGTGGGTTTGACACAAGAGAACAACTCTCCGTTTGTGGGATGGCGGTAGTCGTACTGCACAAGTGTCCGCTTGCGTCTGCCGATACCTAATTGGAAACGCTCGTATTTCTCCGTACCTGCTTCAGTGCAGGTGCTTATTCCGTTGATGGTCATTCGTGTTGCCATAATCGTTGATTTTAGAGTGGTTAAAAATGTACTGACAAAACTCTGTTGCGCATCACCATTTCGGGGTCGCTTGTATAGCGTTGGTGCAGGTAGAAATGGTGGGAGCCGAAGCCGTAAAGGAAGAACCTGTCAAGTTCGTGCTTCTCGGCAAAGTCCTTTACACTCCGTCTTAACTGCCCCTCACTCGTTGCAAGAGTGAGGAGGTTCACAAATTCAATGAACATCGTGGGGATTTTATCGTCCCACAGACAAACCATGCTTTCAATTCTTACTTCCATACTATTGGGTATTATAGGTTGATACTATGCCGCTTCCATCCGCTGGCGGATAAGGTTCACGTTGCTGTTCACAAGGTTTACAATGCGGTCGTGGTACTCGGTATTGGAATTGTGCAAGCCACGACTTTGCACCACTTCCAATGTCTTCAAGGAAACCTCCACCGTTTCTATGCGCTTGCCGTCAATGGTTGCGGATAGGATAAGGGAGTTCTTTTCAAGGAAATAGGAGTTGGAAAACACGCAATGGTGCAGTTCCGTCCCTTCCGCTGCAAACTCCGCAACGCTCTCCAACACACGCACCTGCAAAGTGCCGTCCGTGAAGGCTATGCCGAAAAATATGCCTTTGAGTTTGCGGTATGCCTTCTCGTGTTTCTTCGCTTGGCGGATGCGTTCCTCCAATTTCTTGCGCTCTATCTCCTTGTTGCGCTTGTGCATAAGTCTGTCATGTTCGGCTTTGAGGTCGGAGGGGCAGACGTACTTCGGGCTGTTCGTGTCCTTGCCGAAAAGCCGCAGGAGGTCTATGGTGTCACGCCACATGGAGCCGTCAGCAATGGTGTAGCCGTTGCGGATACATATCTTCACGGATGCCCAATACCTCTCTATGTCAAAGGAACTGCGGATATAGTGGCGCAACATGGGATATTGCCCTGCTTTCAACAGCGTTTCGGATCGGCTGTCGGAAAGGATAGCCGTGAAAAGGTCGTAAGGCAGTATGTTGTGGTATTCGCCATTGAAGCCGTTGCGTTTCAGTTCGGGAATGAAACGCTGTCGGGGATAAGTGCAGACGGGGTTTATATCGTATGCACGGAGTTTGTTGTTCTTGCGTACCTCCATGTCGCTGTATTCCGCCCATAGGTCGTAGTAAAGTATGGACATTCCTCGCAGTCGGGCGACAGTGACGGTTGTGCCTTTGGGCGAAATCCACCTTTGCACCACTTCATAAATGGAATACTCGGCTGCCTGCCCTGCCTTGTATCGGGATTTGACGAAGAAGAAGCGTATCACTTGGTACTGCTTGCAGGTGGTGATGATGCAGAAATACTCGTTCTCGTTGAAAACCCTCTTTCGGGTGCGCAACGCTTCCAACTCCATGCCGCAATCCGGGCATGTGCATCCGCAAACGGTGTCCGCAAGGTCGTGTTCACTTTTCCACGAATGTCCGCACTCGGTGCAGATGTTCGTGCCGTCCGCCCTCTTGATGGCGTAATGCTTGAAGCAATGGCGGAAAGCGTATGCCCTCTGTGTGGCGGTCAATTTCGGCAGTCGCTCGCTCAATCGTGCGACTTCCTGCTGTATGGGTGTTCTCGGTTTCATAATCAGAAATTGAATAGGTTGGGTTGTTGTACTTCTTGTGCGGTCGCTTTGGTGGCGGTTCTCGGCTTGCTGCGGTTCTGCAACTTGCGGAGTTCCTCCTCTTGGTATCTGCGGAGTGCGTTCTGCCGTGCTTCCGCCTTTTCCTCTGCCGTGAGTTCCACCACGTGGTTCACCGCCACTTGGCATTGGATTAGCTTGCCCACCTCTATCTCGTTCTCGTCATAGTAGTGGACTGCTTGCCCGAATATCTCCCCGTCCGTGAAGCCGTTGCAACCGCTCCGCTGCACATAGTTGAGAATGTAGGTGACGCAATCGTCTATGTTCTTGGCAGGGTTGCGGTAGTTCTTGGCAAAGAGCGTATCTTCCGCCGCACGTTGCTCCAAGTACATCTGTATCGTTCTCTTGAAATGTTCTGTTCCTTTCATATCGCTGTCGTTTTTATCAGTTATACATTTTTCCGTTTCCCAAAAACTCGTAGTCGTTGGCTGCGCAACTCTCCTCAAAACTCTCTTCGCTGCACTGGTATTCCATATCGTCACGGCACGACTTGAAGAAGCTGTCAAGGCACTTGTCCATGAGGTCGTACAGAGTGGTTCGGGTGTCGGGGGCTTTCAGAAAGTCGTAGATGGGTCGCAGGATGTCCTCGTCTGCGCAATAGCCTGTCAGTACGCAACAGTTATCCGTGAATATCCGGCTTCTACGTTGCTTATTGAAATTTCCTTTGAGGTAATAGGTTTTCGGCTTGAATAGGATGTGCCAATAGTTATTGACGATGTATTTCAGAAGCCGTATGCCGCAGAGTTCCTCCTCTTTTCCGCTGTAACGTGAGGTGAAACGGTAGGAATAACGGCACGTGTCGTAACTCCAATCGTTCACTTTGACTTTGAACACACTTTCAAATGCTTCCAGCGTGTTGCGGTTGTCACTGTCCCAACCGTATTCAAAAGTGCGTAGCCATTCATTGTATGCGGTATCTCTCGCTGCTGCGGAGAGTTCGGCTAATTGGAATAGGTCGTATGTCCTTGTTATCGTTCTCATATCGCTGTCATTTTAGATGGTCTGTTTCAGTATCTCTCTCCAATAGGTCGGCTGCACTTCGCTCAAAAGGAAGTCTGTAAAGTCCCTCCGTGCGTCCTTGTTCAGTTCTCGGTAGAGTTCACGGAACACGGATATGTTGCCGTTGATGTACGTTTCCACCATGTACACGAAGATGTTGTCCACCTCGTAGTATCTGCATTGCTGCGCTGCCGTTTTGCTGCTTCTCTTTGCCATGTCGGTAAGGGTTAAAGGGTGAATAACCAAAGGATGAAACCGAAGAAGGCGGTTGCGGAAAGGATAGCCACGATTACGCCTATCGCCACTCGGAACACTCCGTTTACAATCTCTCTAATGATGCCCCAAAGGATGCCGAACACCACGAAGGCGGTGCGCACAATCAAGCCGCATATCGCAAGCCCTATGTACTGCGCCATTTGTCTGAAATTTGCCGTTGCCGTCATATTTTCGCTGTTTTTGATTTTTTGTTTTTTTAATGCGGATTCAAGAGTTGAGGGAGTTGAGTTTCAAACTATCTTATCTGCCTCTCGTTTATCCGACATTTTTTTTATGCGTCTTTCTGTCGCATCGGTCGTTTTCGTTTCGGGTGCTTGAAAAGGTAGGGATTAGGGGATGCAAGGTTTTTCGGGAAAAATACTACCCATAGGGCTGGAGATTTTTTCCGAAAACAGGAGGCTTGACCTTGCATTCCCGTCCAATCCCGGAATTACCTTTGCGCCCAGAACGGAAATGACAACCTGATGCGCTCCCTGAAAGATGCGAAAATGGAGGTAAACGGAAGTGGAGGCAGATTGGACAGGAAAACTTCGAAAGAGAAATCCGTGAAAAAGGGAAAACGCCAAAAGGAAAAGGGACACTGCCGGAGGCGTGAAACCGGGCAAACCACCGGCAAGGAAGTATGATTTTATATGTTTGGCCGAGCGTGTCCGGTCTGACGGATAAAATCATTCTTCCCGGTTTGCCTGCCGTGTGTGACGGCTTGTTCCATTCATGGATCGGGCGGTCAGACACGGCTTTCCGCTTACGGCTCAAAGGAACAGCAAAAAAGAAAAATCGTCAGAAACCCGTAAAAGCACCTCTTTGGCATAAGCACAAAAGAAATGGGCCTTGCATCATCAGTCTAAACTGTTGTTTAGGCGTGATGCAAAGCCCTTTTCTCCGCTTATGCGGCAGTCGGCATACGTTCGTTCAAAATCCTTTTGTACGATGGTGTGCCGACGGATAAAATCGCTTTTACGGAAAAACTTGTATGAGAAGAAAAAAATTAGGGAGATTCATTTCAAAATCTCCCGTTTTATTGTTACTTTTGCATACGAAGAGTTCTTTGAAGGTTACGCAACGCGCAGAAGGATGATGCAGTAGATAACTAACTAAATCGTAACCTATTACTATCATGAGCAATTAACCTACGCTCAGCTCCAATAAATTACACTCTTTTCGTAACTTCATGTATACAAACTTACCATTACGTTCAATAAAGCAACTTGTATAATAATGCCCCTTATTCTCGGATACGACCTCCGCATCCACGGCTTCTGCATATTTGGATATTTCACGTAGCAATGCCGTTTGGAAATTACTGTATTCCTTTGAAACATAAGTTTCTGCGTCTGCAAGGACAGAAGATTGCCATTTGGTATAAAAAGTCTGTGTCATATTCTTTCAATTCTAATTCTGTAAATAAATTAGGCACATAGCAATAAAAGTATTGAATTTATAGTATTCAATTAACATTTAAGCAATTACCATGATGTTTTCAGAGACCAAAGTTACAGAGATTTATTGTATGGCAGATGATTTTTGCAAAGAAATTGCTCAATTTCAGGAAAAATATATGGTTGAAGATAAAGATATTGAATATTTCACGCCCCACTTCCTTTAATATAACTTTATTTTCAACTCCCTTTCTACCATAACAACATACTGTTTTTTGAAAGAAGCCCGCCATTGATGTATGTTTTTCAAAGACGGGCAACTGGCTATATTTTGAATTATACTCACGTTAAATAGCTTTCCCAATTCTCTTTGTCGATAGTTAATTTGTTCATTTCCCAATCGTATTCCACTTCCGGCATATCGGCATAAGGGAAATACACGGTATAGCCTATCTGTCCATAGGAGCAATGTAGCGGCATGACGCAAATTTCCTGACCACAATAAGATTGTGGCGTGCAATATTTCTTCCAATCAAAACGTCCTGCAATTATGTTGCAGCAGAGCAGTTTTAGAGCCATTATGCCTTTCCAACTCTGAAAATCTTTCTTGTAACTTGTTCTTTTCATAATGAATATCATTTAATGAGCCATGTTGTAGTAAATTTCGGGTTCGCTCGATACGTTGTAAATCTGACTTCCGCAACGTACCAGCAGGGCGTTTTTACCGTAGTAAAGCTGCTTCATGCCGATAATGCTCCCCGTGCGGTGAAAGTTGGGGAAACGGCTTATTCCTGCCTTTTCGGCGTCTCGTGTGTAGAGGGTTTTCGTTCTCATTGTATGGTTGTTTTTAATGTTTCATAAAGTTTTTCTATCATGGCTTCCGCCTGCTCCATATCGCTCACGATGTCTTTGATTCGGTAAGGTGCGCCGTTCTTGCCATGCCCGTCCGTACCAATCCACAGGTAGGCTTCATAGTCGGGGTCGAAGTCTTCGTAATATGTTTCAACTTCCTGTAACAAGCTGTCGGTGTCATTGCCTTTCATCTCAACCGAGAAACTGAAATCCTGCCCGTGAGGTGTGTATTGCTGAAAATCGAACACCACGATGTTCGGTTTGTCAGTATCGGTTTTAACTTGCCAGCCTAATTGTTCAGCTATGGCGATAATCTGTTCTATTGCTGTCATTGTTCTGTTTTTGTATTTCCCTTTTCTTGAAGCCTTCCGACTTCGCCCAAAGGGTTGATTTTACGTGCAATTCCCAACGGCGAAAGCAAGAACAGCAGGCAAGGAACGGAGGTTGAAATTTTATGAAATGCCGCAATCTTCGATTGCGGAAAGTTTGCGTCAAATTTTATCCGGAGTAGCGAAGCGGTACTTGACACGCTGTTCGTTCGCCGTACCTTTGCACGATAAAAACAGCCTGTGGCGATAGCGAAGATTCCATGAAATGATACGCCCAAGCATACAAAGGGAATGGAGGCAAAGATCTCCGGCCGTTACAACAGGAAACGACGGCCGTATGTGTCTGCGGTATAAAGGGCAAAAAAACGTCGAACGATTGTCCATCGGACAAAATGTAAGGGAATGAAAAAAAGAATTGTCTGTATAACAGAATGTCCGGCATGGCCTTTATCGGGAATATGGACAACCACCTGTCCCGATTGGCAGGTGGTTGCCCGATATAACTTCCGCAGCCGACATCAGGCGGCCATGCGCTTTCGGATAAGGGCGATGTTCTTATGCACGAGGTTCATAATCCGCTTGTGATATTTCGTATTTTTATTACACAGTCCCCTTGACTGCAACACCTTGAATGTTTCGAGGCTCAACTCTACGGTCTCGACCCTCTTGTCCTCTATCCGTGCGGAGAATACCAGCGTATCCGGTTTGAGGTAATATTCGCACTGTCCCACGCAATGGTGCAACGCATTACCCTCGTCGTAGTAGGCTTCCACGCTGTCCAGTACACGGACAACTATCGTCCCGTCCGTGAACTCCAAACCGAAGAACTTGCCTTTCAACTCCCTGAAACGTGCCTCGTTTTCCCTCGCCCGTTTCATCTGCTCCTTGCGTTTTTCCTGTTCTTGGAGAATACGTACCTTGTTCTGATACTTGTCATGCTCGGTTTTCAAATCGGCGGGGCAAACATAGTGGGCGTTGTGCAAGTCCTTGCCGCATCTGTCGAGCATACGGAGATAATCCACCCATATTCCCATGTCCGTTATCCGATACTTCCGGCGTAACACGATTTTGTAGGACGGCCAACAGAAATCCAAATCCTGCGGGTGGTCGATGAAGCGCTTGAGGTCTCGTTTGCGTCCACTTTTAAGTATTGTCTCCACTCGGCTGTCCGATAGCAGGGCTTTCATCAGCTTTTGCGGGGCGATGTCGGCAAACGACCCTTTCAGCCCGTTGCGCCGTAACTTCGGGATAACCGTGTAGCCCGGACAGACATAACAGTCGGCTATGCGTTGGTACACGTAATTGTCGTTCCGCAGTTCCAATCCCGACCCGTACAGAAAGCTGTCCAAATAACACCCCATTGTCCGTTGCAAGGCTGTCAAAGCGGTTTTCCCGTTCTCGTCCAACCAGTATCTCGCCACTTCGCACACGTCTGTCCGAGCGTTCCCGCCTTTGCGGTAACAGACATTCATTCTGAAAATCCGCTGCACCTGAAATCCGTCCTGCGTGGTGATGACAGAAAAATAGCTTTTCTCATCTGTCTTGCGGCAAAGCGTGTCTTTGAGTGTCAGTTTGGCGTGGCAGTTCGGGCAATGGCAACGCTTCGCCTTTGTCTCGTTCCACCTATGACCACAATCGAGGCAGGTCGTTTGTCCGCTCGGTGTACGAAAAGCGTAATGTCCGACGGTATGCCGGAACGCCCATTCTATCTGTTTCTCCGTGATAGGCAGTAACCGCCCGTTGGCGGCTACTACCTGATGCTGAAATTTTGTCCGTGCTTTCATGGTCAGAAATCGAAGAGTGAGAGTTCCGTTTGGGTATTTTGTACAGCTTTGGCGGTCGGCTTCGGCCTGCTGTGGCGTTGCTGTATCTTGCGCATTTCTTCCTCCTGATAGGCTTTCAGCGCGTCTTTTCGAGCTTGCGCCTTTTCTTCTTCGGTCAGCTCCACCTTGTGATTGACCACGACGCCACAACTGATGGGTTTACCCACGTCGATGTTGTCTTCATCATAGTAATGAATGGCGAGCGACCACACCTCGTCGTCGGTCATTCCGCAACAGCCGCTTGCCTTGACTTGATTGAGAATGAATGTGATACAATCGTCCAAGTTCTTGTTTTCTTTGGCATAGGAGACGGCGAAAAGTTCGTCCGTCCGTGCCTTGCCGTCCAAGTATTCCTTGATAGTCCGTTTGAAATGTTCCGTACCTTTCATCGTTCAGCGTTTTGAGGTTAAAAATGATAGTCGATGACACCGCCGATGTAGAGCAGCGTGCCGGGTTTAAATTCACATGCCTGCCGCAGGAACTCGTAGGATTGCTCTGCATTGGATTGCAGCCCCTCTTCGTCCATGTAGAACCAGTAAGCGGTATCGAGCGGGTTTTTCAGGAACTTTTCGAGTTGATAGACCGGACCAATCCACTCCTGCACGCTTTCGGGGGTAAGGGCTTCCGCCCTGCTTCGAATGTCTGCGACGAAATCTTCTCTCCATCGTTCCGCACCGCCTTTGTAGCGTATAGTATCGTCGGAAACAAGCTCGAACATGCCTTTGGGCAGAATGTTGTTTACCAAGTTGTCGATATGGAACTGGCGTTCCTCGTCGTCAATCTCCGCACAATAGTCGAAGAAACTGTCGTCGCCCTGCGTGAGGGTGTCCTCGTTCAGATAGTTGTCCTTGCTCACCCGTGTTTCGGTAATTTGAAAAATCTTGCTGTGCATAACTTTAAATTTTTAATTTGTTGAACTTGCTTTTTTCTTCTCCCTGCTTTCGGAGCCTTTCGGCTTCCTTGGCGGGAGAGATTTTACATGCAAGCCAGCACAGCGGGGAAAGGACGGAAAGGCAAGCAAACGACCGGGGAATTTCACGGAATACCCAACCCGTCGAGGTACGAGGCGGGGGCTGAAAGGCCATCTTCGATTTGCGGAAGGCTGCCGGGCAAATCCGCGAGCCGTTAGCACAGTGGTGCTTGACGCCGGACGACCGCTGTACCTTTGCATGGGAAAATCCAACCGGCGAGGAGGCAACGGGGGCGAGATCAGGGAAAGAATGGGATAACCGGAATAAAAGAGGAAGAAGCCCGATTGTATATAGAAGTGGGAACAACGGCTAAAAAAGAAAATCTGCCTGCGAGGGCGATTGACAAAGAAAGCCCCCTGAACCTTTTGACGGTCCAAGGGGCTTCACGTGCCCGGCAAAGCGGAATTTTCGGAACGCGAGCCGGATTACAAGGTGGCTTTTAATCGTAATGCATAATTCAACAGATATTTTCCTGAATCGGAAAACTCTTTTTTATTTCCTGTATAGACATACCCGTGGCTCTCATAAAATTTTCTTGCTGCAAAATTTTCTTCCAACACCCACAGGTAAACCTCTTTTACATCGTGACTTTTTGCTGTTGTAAGGAAATGGCGCATAAGTTTTGTTCCAACGCCTTCTCCTTGAAAGAACGGATCTACATACAACTCTTTCAATTCCCATATACTGTTTTTACAATCCAGTTTCATCATCCCCTTTACAATCCCGTCATCAAAAACATATATATCGTCCAAAGCTCCTATAACATCTTATTAAGATTCACAGGGATGTGATATAAAAGAGTTCAACTCCTCCGACGTTCCTTTGCAGCTGCATAGGGTGTCGTGTGTCTTGCCTTGATTTGTCGGGTAACGTCAGGAGCAAAAACGGGAAACGCTATCGGGAGGTAAAAAGGAATGGAAACGGGGTAAGGGTTATAACAGGTGGATGTCCGCTTAAAAAGGAATTTCTTGTGACATGCCGGGTATGGCATATAACTGGAGAGACGACCGTGCAGAATAAAGCCCCCGAAACCGGCTTTGCAGGTTCGGAGGCTTGTGCCGCATGAGGCTATTTATCAGCGTTTGCCGTGCGCCTGTTCCTGAAGATAGTCTTGCAGGGATTGGTAGCGGTTTTGAATCTTTGCGTTTTCATTGAAACCGTTCAGGCAATGGAGCAATGCTTTTTCAAGCGTGGTGTACCGGCGGCTGAAAGTCTGTATATTATCCAAGCAACAGGCTTCCAGAGCGTATTTGAACGGTGCAAGGTTTTCAGGCTCTCTCCGAATCCGCACATGCCACAGGAAGAACAACTGAATCGTGAAACTGTCGGATTCACCCGCTTTCATCAAATGTTCTTCATCGAGCAAGCGCCGGACAAGCTCCGGGGTAAGCTGACAATTATTTTTCCGGTAATACTTGCGTTTTGCCGTATTATAGGCTGCGAACTGTTCGATGTCCTGTGCCGTCAGCCCCGGATAGAATGCACGTACTTCTTTGCCTGTAACAGCGATTTTCTCTCCTCCGAACTCGTATTCATACGTCTTTCCATCGGATATTTCTTCTTCCGTAAAGGTTTTGAACGCGTAACATTCCGTTACGATGAACGGTTCTTTTCCGAACTTCGCCAGAGATTCGAGGGCATGGATACTGCCACAGGAGAAGAACATGTCGTTTCCGATACTTTCACCGCTTCCCAGCAGCCGGATTTTTACGTCTTCGGAATCGTTGGTGTACTTCCATACTATCCGACAGCTTGCATAATGAGGCTTCCTGCCGTTCGCCTCGACAAATCCGGCAAATCCGCTCTTGATGGCGGCCTTTGTTTTCTCTACATCCGTCAGGACGCTTCGTGCCTTACAGGTTTCGCACCAACCGAATTGTAAAGCATCGTCGGCAATTTCCGTTATCACTTTGGTGTTGGGGTTTACCGTGGCTTCGCATACTACATGCGTACCGCCACATCGTGTACATATTATACTCATATCTTGTCAGGTTATTTTTTCTTTCCCTCCCCTCGGAAGCCTTTCGGCTTTCCTTGCCGGGAGAGATTTTACATGCAAGCCAGACAGCGAGGGAAAGGACGGAGAGGCAAGCAAACGGCCGGGGAATTTCACGGAATACCCAACCCGCCGAGGTACGAGGCGGGGGCTGAAAGGCCATCTTCGATTTGGGAAGGCTGCCGGGCAAATCCGCGAGCCGTTAGCATAGCAGTGCTTGACGCCGGACGACCGCTGTACCTTTGCATGGGAAAATCCAACCGGCGAGAAAGTGGCGAAAACGAGATAAGGGGAAGGGAGATACGATAGTGGAGTAAAAGGGGAAGCCCCGATAATATAATGGGTACGGACGATGGTTATAAAAGAAAGTTGTCTCGTGAAAACGGTGAACAGAGAAAGCCCCTCTCGAACTTTTACTGTCCGAGAGGGCTTATCGTCTACTCTATAAAATGGTAATGGGCACTTTGGCATTCTCCGTTCGATTGTGTCTTTTGCAAAACGCTATTGACGCTGGAATATCGGCTAAAACAGCCGTTATATATCTGCTTGCCGTCGAGCGTTATCCGTTGCAGGTAACAGCCGCATACTCCGTCACGGCTACGGTCAGCGACAAAATGGAACACGATACCGTTGCTGTACGACAATCGCAATTCCGTATAGTTTATCTCGGTTTTGGGCTGTTCGGTCGGCAGACGGGTATTGAAATAACCCGTAGCCAGCATGACCTGTCCGGCGAAACGCACGGCTTCCGCCCGATATTTTTTCATGGCTGAAGCCACGGGGCTTTCGTCCCGACCGTTTCCGACAAACGATGCGGGCAGGCTTCTGTTCCTGTAAGACAGTTTGAACATGCCGACCTCTTCCTGCACCACGGGCAGGCCGACAGCTTCGTACTCCTCTTTCGTCATTTCGATGAAATGCGTGCGCTCCTCGTCCAGATAGAGGCGGTAAGCGGGTTTCACCCGCTCCCGCTTCTCTTCATATTCCGCCTGTTCCCGTGCGTTCATACCATTATAAACATGACGGGACGCTCTTTTTACTGCATTGACGAGCGTCAGACACTTGCACGTTCCGAAACACTTGGCGAATTCTGAAACCGTCCCAATGAAGCCGTACTTTTTCCTATGATAGGTTCTCATGGCTGCCTGATTTAATCCACAACCACATATTCATTGATACTGCAGCAAGAATCGGGGTTCTCCTGCGCCCATTCTTCAAACAGAGCCTTGGCATCCTGTTTCGAGCGGACGGTTTTGCCTGCGACCTCGCCAAGCCACGCAAACAGGCTCTCCCTGTCGGCAAAATATTCGCAGAAGTATTTGCCTTCGGCAGTACATAAATCGACTATGTATTTGTCGGTAAAATACTTGCCTTCGCTGTCGTTGGTCTCGTAGAAACCCATTCCTGGCTCTTCGGTCTGGTAATAATAACAGAGCGACGGAAATTTCTCGCACACGAGGTCGAATGTCTCGTTGCATGGCCCCCATGCCGTCTCCGTCGTAAAGCGGAGGGTTTCGCCCACCATTTCGAGGTTTGCCCAGTCTCCCCGACAACTCACCTTGTTCCAGTCCTTGCCCAAGGCGTCCACAAGACACCCCAGCCACGATGTCCCGAAGCCGTTTTTCACAGCAGGCGTTTTTCTGTCCTGCAAATCTTTCATCAACTCATAGAGGCTTTTGATTTCCTGCGCGTCGCCCTCTATCACATACGCTGTTGAACACCAGTTTGGCATAATCGTTAATTTTTATTCGTTAAACTTTTTCTTCCCTTTTTTTGGAAGCTGTTCCGGCTTCCTTGTCGGGATAGATTTTACATGCAGGCCAGACAGCGGGAAAATGAGGAAAAGGCAAGGAAACCGCCGGGGATTGAACGGAATACCCAACCCGATAGCGTAGCACGGCGGGGACCGAAAGGTCATCTTCGATTTGGGAAGGCTGCCGTTCCATCTGCGAGCCGGTTAGCGGAGCGGTACTTGACGACCGAATGACGCTGTACCTTCGCATGGGAAAATCACACCGACAAGGGAGTGTGGCAGGGAGCGATAAGAACGAGAATAAATAAAAAGGAAAGGCGAACGGGATATAACGGGTATAGAATATGGGCTTGAAAAGGAAATTTTTCGGTATAATTATAATAAGGTGTTTCCGGACACGAGGCCGGGTAGCGGTCTTGTGTCTGTCATAACCGAAAGGTCCAGCGAACAATGAATAACGCAACATCGTTCAGCAGTCAGAAACAGTAACTATGCCGTCGTACAGATTTACGACAATGCCGATAAGATAAGGAAAAGCCGAAAAGAGGGGGTTGCCTTCTTTCCGGCTTTTCGTGAAAGTCCTATTATCCGGGCTTTCCGTTATTCTATACGGTCCAGCCTGCGGATTTCTCCTGAATCGTCCACAGACGGGCATAAAGCCCCTCGTGCCGCATCAGCTCGTCGTGCGTGCCCTGCTCCTTTACCCGTCCGTCTTCCAGAACGACGATCCGGTCCGCATTCATAATCGTCTTGAGCTTGTGGGCGATGACGATGACGGTGCGTCCCTTGATAAGCGTGTCGATGGCTTTCTGCACCTCCACCTCGTTTTCCGGGTCGAGCGATGCGGTCGCTTCGTCCAGCAGGATGATCGGCGCATCCTTCAGTATGGCGCGGGCGATGGATATGCGCTGCTTCTCGCCGCCGGACAACGTACAGCCGCCTTCCCCCACCATCGTGTCGTATCCCTGCGGCAGGCGCATGATGAAATCGTGGCAGCAGGCTTTCTCGGCTGCCGCGATGATCTCCTCGTCCGTTGCACCGGGCTTTCCGAAACGGATATTGTCGCGTATCGTGTCCTGAAACAGATAGACGTCCTGGAACACCATCGAGATGCGGCTCATCAGACTTTCGGGTTCTATATCTTTCATCGGGACGCCATCGAAAAGGACACGCCCCTGCTGCGGGTCGTAAAAGCGGGCGCAAAGTTTCATCACCGTACTTTTTCCGCTGCCCGAAGGACCGACGAGAGCCGTCAGCGTGTTCCTCGGAAACGCAATGGAAATGTCCTGCAGCACCTTCTTGTCCCGATAGGCGAACGATACGTGCTCGAAACGTATGTCGCCGGTGGCCGGCGCCTGCCGCTCACCTTTCATCTCCGGCTCGTTCATCAGCGTGAGAATACGCCCTCCGGCAATAGAGAAGTAGCGGAACTCCGCAAAGTTGGTCAGCGCCGAAGTCAGCGGGTCGAACACGCGCGAGCCGACCACGAGGAACAGCACGAAGACAAGCAGCGAGAGTTCGCCTCCCAACAGCAGGTAGGTTCCGCACAGCACCATCAGGGTCAGTCCGGCCCGCACCAATGTAATGCTCAGCAGCACGAAAGGTCCCAGCATGGCTTCCTGACGGATACAGGCACGGCGCAGCTCCGCAAAAGCGTCGCGCAGGCGGACAAAGCGGTCGCCCAGCAGGTTGTAGGCTTTCATCACGCGAATGCCCTGCAGGTATTCCTCCAAACGGTTGCCTGCATTGATTTTGGCTTGTATCTGCCTGCCGCTCAATTTCTTCTGCGCACTCGTGCTCATCCATAGGACAAGTATCGCGACCGGCAGGGCGGCGAACATGGCAACGGCCATCCGCCAGTCGATCCACACCAGCGAGAGGAACGCCAGTACGGGCATGACGACGGCTCCCATCAGTTGGGGCAAATGGTGGGAAATGCCCGTCTCGGCCATCGTGAAATCGGTAACGAGCATGGACGAAAGATCGCCGGGGTCGCGCCGGGAAAGAAATCCCAGCGAGAGTTTTCGCAAATGTTCCGCCAGTGCGATACGCCCCGACGCGCTCATTTCGTAGGCCCCTCTGAAATTGGCCCGGTAGGAGGCCCGTTCGGCCAGAGCCATCACCAGCATATAGACGGCCAATATGCCGAAAATGCACCACAGCCTTGCCGTGTCGAGCGGTCGTCCGCTGCCGTCGAACGCGGTGAAGATGATGCGCACCGCCTCGATGGAGAGACAGAAAGGTATGATATTGACCAGATTGGCGAGCATGGTATAGCCTACGGGCTTGTAAAGACGCTCCGTATGGCCTATCGTAATGTTTTTAATCGCATTCATATTCCACTCCTTTCATTTATGTGCGACGATATGCAGTTCTTCTTTTTTCTGAATCATCCGAATGTCGGAAAATCCGGCTTTGGACAGCAACCGTTTCAGGTCTTCGGCTCCATACACCGTCATTCCCTTTATCCTGTCCGTCCACGCCTTTCCGAGTTCGGGGTCGCTCGCTTCCAGACTGATGAGAAAGCAGCCCCCTTTCCGGAGCACGCGGAAGACTTCGGCCAGCGCCTTGCTGACGGGAGACCAGAAATAGACGGTCTCGAAGGCCGTAACGGCATCGAAGGCCCCGTCCCCGTAAGGCAGGGAGCAGACATCGCCCTGCCGTATGAAACATCGGCGGTCCAGTTCTCCCACATTGTGCCTGCGAGCGAAGGCGACGCTCTCCTCCGACAGGTCCATGCCGTAAACTTTTCCCTGCGGACACAGCTTCAGCAGACGCTTCACGTTGGCGCCGCCCCCGCATCCGATGTCCAGCACATTCCATTCCGGCCGCCAGTCCACCTGTTTCATGCCGCGACGGGCCAGCGAAGCGTGGAAACAGTTCATTCCCCTCAAAATCATCCGTCCCCAGAATCCCTGCGGACAACTCGTATTCTGTAAAATATCGTTCAAGAAACTATTCTTTTTCATATCTCCGTATTCAATTTTTGTTCAACTTCCAATGATAAGCGCTTGTATAGGCATTCCACATGTTCTTGTAGAGACCCTCGGCGACGGATAAGTCGTCGTGCCGGCCCTGCTGCACGATCCGGCCCTGCTGCAAGACCACGATGTTGTCCGCCGAGACGATGGACGACAGCCGGTGGGCGATAATAATCACGGTCTTGCCCTTTATCAGGGATTGAAGGGCCTGCTGCATCTTGTATTCGTTCTCCGGATCAGCGAAGGCCGTGGCTTCGTCCAGCACCAGTATCGGGGCATTCTTCAGAATGGCGCGGGCCACACATACCCGCTGCGCCTCGCCGCCCGACAGATACACGCCCTCGTCGCCTATCCTCGTCTCGTAGCCTTGCGGCAGCCGCTCGATGAACTCGTGGCACTGGGCGGCTTTGGCCGCTGCCACGACCGTTTCTTTCGTGGCGGCGGGGGAACCGACGGCAATGTTCTCGTACAGCGTGTCGTAGAACAGGAACGTATCCTGAAAAACGAATGAAACGGTATCCATCAACTGCGTCGTAGCGATGTTCCTGATGTTCACGCCGCCGATGAGAATCTCGCCCTGCTCCACGTCCCAGAAACGGGGAATCAGGTTCGCGACGGTGGACTTGCCGCTTCCCGAAGGCCCCACGAGTGCCGTAATCCGGCCTTGCGGTGCCGTGAAGCAGACATCGCGCAGTGCCTCAGTACGTGTGCCCTGTTCCGTATTTTCGTAGGAGAACGACACGTGGCGGAACTCCACCTCATACGACTGCGGCACTTCGGGATGTTCCGGTTCGGGAACGGGCTTTTTCTCCAGAATGCGGTCGATCCGCGCCACACCTTCGTCGATCTCCTTGGTGTTTCCGCCCAGGAACGTCAGCTTGTAGATGGGCGAAGCCACACCCGGCCCCATGATGATGAAAAACAGCCATACGGCGGCCAATGCAAGCGACTGGGGATTTCCTTGTATTAACAGGATACCCACAGGTAGAATGAACGTCACCATCGAGTTAAGCAGGACGGTGAACGCAATCATTCCGTTCTGGTAGGTGTCGCAGCATTTTAGGGCGAACGTCTTATACGCCTGTATCTCGGCATTGAACTGCCGGAACGAGCGGACGCTCTGTCCGAATATCTTCACTACGGGCATTCCCCTGACGTACTGCACAGCGGAGGCGCTCATCTTCTCCTGCGCGTCATAATAGATACTCATGAACTCCCGTGCCTTCTTTCCCATGAAATTGGAGAATTGCAGGGCGAAACTCACCAAAACCACGGCCAGACAGACCACTGTCAGCCATGTATCCAGCGAGAAAAAGATGACGAGCATCACCACGACCGTCGCCACTACATTCACCAAATCGGGAATCGTGTGGGCGATGAATCCCTCGATTTTCTCGATGTTCTGCTCCATCGTCTTCTTGATGGCTCCGGTAGAGGTGTTGTTGAGATAACCCAGCGACAGCTTGCCGATGTGTTCGGACAGCCGGACGCGTAACCCGTACAGAATGCGGAATGCCGCCACGTGCGAGGACATCAGGGCAGCGTACAACAGCACCAGTCCGCCGATAAGCCCGCAGAAAGCGATCCAGCCCCAGTGAATCATGCCGGCTCCGTCCACCGAAGCCGGGCTTGCACCGTGCGTCAGCAGCTCTTTCAACACCTCGTACACCGCCCAATAGGGTACGAGCATACACACGGCGCTGCCTGCCGACAGCAGACCTGCCAGAAAGAGCAGTCCTTTCTTCTGTCCCGCAATCTCGAACAGGCGGGACAGACCTTCTTTCTTCTTTGTCTTATCCATTGTCTTTTCCGATTTTATACCTTGTCATTTCGATACGATTTCATATCCCAACATTGAGCTGAACTTGTAGCACAACCGCGTCATCCGTCCCAATATCTGCCCGAAGAAGAAGCCCCAGCGCGGACGGAAGAACTTCATGTAGTTGGCCTGTTCCAGAAGGCGCAGGCAAGGTTCCCACTGTTCTACCAGATGCCCGTCGCTTAGGCCGGAGCGGATTTGCGCCTCGTGTTCACGAAGCGAATCGGGTTTCACCCCGTGACGGCTCATTATTGTGCCGCAGACATCGAACCACAGTTCGCCGCCCCCGAAACGCTCCGCTACATGATGCAGGAATGCCTTTACCTGCTTTTCGTAGAAATACATCAGCACGCCTTCGACCACGAAAATAAAATGCGCATTGGAATGCCGACGGCGCAGGTCGTCCAGCCAGTCGGTTTCCAGCAGGGAGGTCGCGATATAGGGATTGCCCGGCTGCTCCGGAATCAGCTCGCGGCGTAGCGCAATGACTTCCGGCAGGTCCATGTCGTAGAATACAGCCTTCCCGTCGCTGATACGCTGGAAACGGGTGTCCAGACCGCACCCCACGTTCACCACCACCGCATTAGCGTGTTTCCCGATGAAGCGGCGCACGGCACGGTCGAAAAACCACCCGCGCACCACGCAGCCGACCTCGCTCAGCTTCGCCCCGTCGAAACGGGAATAGTCGTATTCCAGACTGTCCACCAGACCCTCCGCAACCTTGTCGTTCAGAATCGGGTTCTTTCGGCGGCTCTCTTTCGCCCTGTAGTAGAGCGGAATGAGCAATGTCTCGGCGACAATGCTCTCGAATTTATGTTTCTGTTTCATTTGTTATGATATTTATTAATGAACGATATTCAGATTTGTTCACGAATAAAAAAAGAGGAAACCTTCGTGAAGATTTCCTCTTTTCCCGCTGCCCCGTCACGGCAGCTCGTCCGTATGTGTCTTTTCTATCCGTCATACCTTGATAATGGCCCTCCAACCTTGAATTTCAAACAGAATATAGTCGTGCAGAATGGATTCCATTTCCTGCTTGGGCACTGCGTGCATCAACAGTTCCTCGAACAGCGTGAACATCCACACCGTATGCAGGTGAATGATGAAGTCGGACACGGCCGTATTTATATCCGGATACTTTTTCTTCATGGCGGCGAACCATGCCTTGACCAGCCCGGTCGAGCGGTCGGTGTAGCTTTCGCGAAAATGTTCCAGCGAAGAGCCTTGGGCACGGAACAGCAGGATCTCCAGCAAGCTGCGATGCGTTTCGATAAGCGAAACGTATTCGTCGATGCAGGCTTTCAGGTATTTCTCGGAACGCATCGTCATCACGTCCTCGCCGCGTATGCCGTGATGTTCCTGCAACATGGCTTCCATAGCGTGCAGGACGGGACGGACCACTTCACAGAACAATTCGTCCTTGTTCCGGAAATAATTGTATATGTTTCCCACGCCGACACCGACGGCTCCGGCAATCTCGCGCATGGAGGTCTTGGAATACCCCTGCTGCCCGAATCGCTGTTCGGCGACTGCCAATATGCGGCCACGTATGTCTTCTTTGAGTACCTGCATAAATAATGAACGATGTTTCCATTTATATTTTGCAAAAGTACGGGGTTTGAATTGACTGGACAATACCTATTTGTGGTGATTTTACATGATTGAAATAAGGGAAAGGCAGGTATCACCGAAGGTAACGAAATACCTTATCTATATCCGAAAGGAAAAACTCTATATACGCACCGACCTCATGGCGAAAAATGAAGCATGGGTAGCACTTGAAATCGGCGAATAGCTTTGCGACGGTGCGGAAAGCCGACAGCCTTTTGACGAAATAAAACATCGACAGACCCGAAACGAGGTTGCCGATGTAGCGAGGAGTCGTATGACTGGAAGATCGAGCGAGGACAAGGAGGCATCCGTTTATAATCTGCTTTGTATATTGTTCATTGAAAAGGAGAAAGTCTCATAGATTATAATTACTTTTGTACTTAAAACTCAAAGAATCAAATATAAAATGGCAAAGATTACAGTAAAAGACACGAGTGTCACAATTATATCAGTCAACGAGAATGATTATATCAGCCTGACAGACATAGCAAGATACAAAAGCGATGATCCGACTGCGGTTATCGGGAACTGGCTGCGTAACCGGAATACAATAGAATATCTGGGTATTTGGGAGAGTCTATATAACCCTAATTTTAAACCCCTCGAATTCGAGGGGTTTAAAAAGGAAGCCGGGCTGAACGCCTTTACCTTATCACCGACAAAATGGATAAGTACGACAAACGCAATAGGAATACTATCCAAGTCAGGACGCTACGGCGGCACTTACGCTCACAAGGATATAGCATTTAAGTTTGCAAGCTGGATTTCCGTTGAATTTGAACTGTATATTATAAAGGAGTTTCAACGATTAAAAACCGAGGAACAACAGCAACTCGGTTGGTCTGCCAAACGGGAACTGTCGAAAATCAACTACCGCATACATACCGATGCCATAAAACAGAACCTTATCCCGGCAGAGGTAACCGCCAAACAAGCCAGTATTATCTATGCTGATGAAGCCGATATGCTGAATGTGGCGATGTTCGGTATGACCGCCAAGATGTGGCGTGAGCAACACCCCGAACTGAAAGGGAATATCCGGGACTATGCCTCTATTAACGAATTGATTTGCCTTTCAAATATGGAAAATCTCAATGCAGTATTTATAGACCAAGGTATTCCGCAGGGTGAGCGGTTGATTAAACTCAATCAGATAGCCATTCAACAGATGAAAGTATTGGAGAGTGACGGAAGCAAAAAACTGCTGAAATAGTAGAAAAACAAGGATAACCACTTTGGGGCAACACTTGCTTTCTATGGCGTATCTATCTTTGTGAACTTTTAGGTCAAACTATTATCCATGAATGATTTTCTTTGTTTTTGGAATAAGAGTCAAGTTCTTTCTATTTATTCTGTCCTTGGAGATAAATTGTATGATAAGCGAAAACCAATTCCTCAATGGATGATTTATAAAAGTTTGTGCCTTAATTATCTACTATGCTGAATTTCAACAATAATAAATAATTTCCGACAGAAATCGGGGTACTTATTACAAATGCGGCTTCTTGTTTCCTGTCGAGAATACCGCATTTTTCTTTTATTCCCCGACATATTATTTGATTTCAGCATTGCTCGTCTAACCATTGGGGCATCCGATCCATTCGTCACCATTCAAATCCGGCATCAGGGAATACCCGTTGCCATAGGCTCCGACTTCATGCAGTTCCACGAATGTGGCATTTCCTCCGCAGTGTTTTTTGCCCTTCACGAGCTTACGCCTTTTCCGAAGGAGATGCACGTGCCTGTTTTTTCCGACGACACTTCGGATAGACATTAAAATAGGTGTAAAATAAGATGTTACGCTTATAATTATACACAAAATCCTTTCATTTCGAACCATCATGCCTTATTTATACCGGACGGGGGCAATGTCGCTCCCGTAAAATAATTAAGGACTATGATAATAGGTTATTTAAGGGTCAGCACGGGCAAACAGAACCCGGCTAACCAACAAGACGAGATCCGGCGTTTCGCCGACAGTAGAAATCTTTCCGTCAGCCAGTGGGTAACGGAGATCGCCAGCGGCAAGAAAAAGGGGTGCGACCGCAAATTAGGGGGACTGATACGGCGCATGAAGCATGGCGACACGCTAATCGTCACGGAAGTATCACGCCTAAGCCGCACGCTGACGGACCTCATGGCCATCATGGGCAAGTGTCTGGAGAAGGGAATCAACCTTTACACGACCAAGGAGGGGTATTCGTTCGACAACTCCATCAACAGCAAGGTACTCTGTTTCGCTTTCGGTTTGGTAGCGGAGATTGAACGCAACCTGATTTCGATGCGCACGAAGGAGGCGCTCGCCCTGCGGAAAGCCGAGGGTGTCGTCCTTGGCCGGAAAAAAGGCAGCTACACGAAAATGAACGTGTTGATCGAAAACCGGAAGGTCATCATCGGCATGTTGAAGCGGAACTGTACGATTGCCGATATATGCAGGCGTTTCGACATTTCGCGGGATACGTTCATGAAATTCCGCAATCACTATAAGGAAATAGATAAGGCCATGAAAGAAAAAGAGATAAGACGGAAAGGGGAGTTGCAAAAACGGACGGTATGATTTTACGTTGGTTTAATCGTTCGTTAAAAAGACTATCGGAAAAAAGGTCGTATTATTCGGACACTCCGGGAAAATTTGTCCTACTCAAAGAGTTGAAACGCAATTTTTTGCAGATTTTTTTTTTGGATAATTCGTGTTTTTGTAATTTTGTGGCTGAAAACGAACGATTTAACCAACAAATAAATCGGCATAACTGACAGTTATCCGGCTGATTATTTGTTGGTTCGGTGTTTTTTTACCTCTAAAGAAAGAAGCACGGCACGGACAAACGTACAGAGATTGAATATAGCTGATATAAATAAATTGGCATAGACAGAATTATGACAATGAAACGAATACTGTTATTATTTCTTTTATTCTGCGGCGGGTATGTTCATGCGCAAGAGTTGGGATTGGACTCGGCCCGTATCCATTACCGGCAGGGCCACAGGGAAGTGGACGTGCTCTTCCGGGACAACCGCGCGGAACTGGAGCGTTTTATCCGCACCCTGCGCGAAGAACACGGGGCGGGCCGCCTCGAAAGCGTCGTGATACGCTCGTGGGCATCGCCCGAAGGTGTGAACCGTCTCAACGAGGTGCTGTCAGAGCGCAGGGCCGACTCCCTGAAAGCCTATCTCGTGCGCCACGCCGGAATCCCCGACAGCCTGATCCGCATACATGGCGAAGGCATCGCGTGGGACATGCTGCGCCAGATGGTCGCCGCCTCGGACATATTATACAAGGAAGAGGTGCTGCATATCCTTGACCATACGCCCGTATGGGTGTTCGACAAGGAAGGCCGCGTAGTGGACGGACGCAAAAAACAGCTCATGGATCTGCGGGGCGGTATGCCGTACACCTACATGTTGGAAAACTTCTTCCCGGATTTGCGCTCCAGCCTCTCGGTGGCCTGCTACCGTAAACCCGAACCGCCCGTAAAAGTCATTCCCCAAAAAGAGACGAAAGTGAAAGAGCCGGAACCGGCCCTGCAACCCGATAGCGTGGCAGAAACGACTTCCGAATCGGTAACGGTGCGGCAGGAAGCGACCGTGCAACCGCAGAGACCGACGGTGCAGCGGCTGGCCGTCAAGACCAACCTGCTCTACGACGCGATACTGATGCCTTCGCTCGAAGTGGAGTACCGCATCTCCGACCGCTGGACGGTGAACCTCGAAGGCGACATGGCATGGTGGAAGAACGACGGCAAGCACAAGTATTATCAGGTGGCCACGATCAGCCCGGAGGGACGGTGGTGGTTCGGACAGAAGCAAGGCAGCCCGTGGCACGGCCACTACCTCGGCGTGTTCGGCGGCTTCACGTGGTACGACCTTGAAAACGGCAAAGAGGGCTATCAGGGCGAGGCCGAAATGGTGGGTGTCAGCTACGGCTACATGTTCCCCATCGGACGGCGGCTCTCGCTGGAAGCCGGTATCGGTCTGGGGTACATGCACAGCAAGTACGAGGAATATCTTCCCATCGACGGGCACTACGTGTACCAGCAGACAAACCGAATGAACTACTTCGGTCCGTTGAAACTGAAGTTTGGCCTTGTGTGGCGGTTGTGGGATACCGGTAAAAAGAAAGGAGGCGCACGATGAAAGCAACGCTACGATATACCTTCATGGGACTTACGTTCGCAGGATTGACATTCCTTTCCACGAGCTGCCGGAAAGACCTGTGTTACGACCACGACGAGCATGGCCTTTCCGTGAAGGTGAATCTCTCTTCCGACTGGGAACAGGAATGGGAACGCACTTACGCCTATGACTGGGAAAAATTGTGGGAAGAGGACTGGAAGTACGACTATGAAGATTTGTGTCCTGCTCCGGCCGACGGAATACGTGTCCAAGTCTATACAAGCGACGGACAGCGCATAGAGAGCAATCTGCCCGATGAAGGCGGACGTGTCGCCATGCCGGAAGGCACGCACGAACTGTTGTTCTACAACAATGATACGGAATATATCGTGTTTGATGGCGTGGCGGCCTCGGAATCCGCCACAGCCACCACACGCGGCGTGACCCGGAGTTCTTTTCAGGAATTGCACGCAGGGGAACGTACCGTGAACCAGCCCGACATGCTTTACGGGGCATACATGGAAGAATACACGGCAGAAAAAACACTTGCCCCGACGGAGCTGCCGGTTACCTTGCGTCCATTGGTTTACACCTATATGATACGCTACGAGTTCGAAAGCGGACAACAATACGTGGCCTTGGCCCGTGGAGCCTTGGCAGGCATGGCCGAAACGGTCTACCTGAACGACGGGCATACCGGCGAAACCGCAGCCACGGTAATGTTCGACTGTACGCTGGAAGATTATGGGGCGGAAGCGTTGGTACAGTCGTTCGGCGTACCCGACTATCCGGGTGAACATTACGGACGAAACGGTACGGACGAGCGAAGGTACAGCCTGAACTTGGAGGTGAGAATGGTGAACGGCAAGTTCAAGACCTTCGAATTCGATGTCACAGACCAAGTGAAAGGACAACCACGGGGTGGCGTTATCGTCGTGAGCGGGCTGTCGATTTCCAACGACGAGGGGCTGGAAGGCGGAGGCAGCTTTGACGTGGATGTGGACGGCTGGGGAGAATGGGTGGACATACCGCTGCCCATCGACTGAAACGAATAAAACAACAGGTACTAAATAACCAAATTTTTAATTTAATTTTTTACATCTTATGAAGAAAAGTTTTTTTGTGCTTGGAGTGGCTGTAGCAGCACTGGCAAGCTGTACGAACGAAGAAGTTGTGGATATGCCGCAGAGCCGGGCGATCCAGTTCGGAACTTTCGTGAACCATTCAACGAGAAGTAGTGTGACTGAAACAACGAAGGACAATTTTAACAAGTTCTTCGTGTTTGGAAACTATGGTGAGGGCACGTGGACTCCCGTGTATACCAATGTTGCGGTAAATGGAGGAACAGTGGGAGACCAAACAACTTGGACACCTGAACTGACTGCTTATTGGCAGGCGAACCAGAAGTACAATTTCGGAGCTTACTCCAATGGTGGTAATAAATTAGAGAATGCAAGTTTTGATGCAGCAACTCAGAAACTGACCTTCCCCAACTACACACCAAACAATAGCAACGATTTGATCGTGGCCATTCCGGAAACAGTAAATAGTAATGAAGATCCTACTACAAATGAAAAGGTCGGTTTATCTTTCCAGCACATGTTGTCGCAGGTGAAGTTTACGTTCAAGAACACGGACTCCTATGCCTACATAATGAAAATCTCCGATATCAAGGTGAAAGCAGTAATAACCTCCAATGGTTCAGCTTCTTATGACGCTTCGAACGAAGTGGAACTCAATTGGGAGACTTCTACTGGCTCGCAAGGTCAGTATGACTTCGGCGAATTAGCTGATATCGCTGAAGCTGAAAATGAAGATACCCACTCGACGACTTGTTTTGTCATTCCGCAAAGCAACGAGCAACTGGAGGTTTCTTTTACCGCAACCTTCTCTGATGAAGCAGGAGAAATAAAGAGTAGCACATTCAAAGGGAAGTTGGCATATACTGGTACAACTGAAGGCACAACGCAGAACGAATGGACTCCGGGTTTCAGATACAACTATACAGTTACAATCAACGGTAGCACAGTTAATCCGGATTTGAAAGACCAGGTAATCGAGTTCCAGGTCGATGCTGTAAAAGAATGGATAGAGACATCAAATTCTGACGAGGTACAACCGGAAGAAAATGCCGGAGAATAATCGCTTGCATCAATAGCCGAAAAGACATAACATCAGGCTATGAGGGGTTGAATGTCCCCTCATAGCCACTAACGGGAGTGTTACTCCTTATTTACGCTACCGGTAGCGTCAGAAATAACCGGATATAAAGAAACAATGTATGATTATGAATAACAACCTATTCAAAACCTTGTTCATATCGGCTGTCGCCTGCCTGCTGGGAGCCTGTGCGGAAAGCACGGACCCGGACATGGAAACAAGCGGCACCAGCGGGGCGATCCGCTTTGCCGGTCCTGCTGTGACACGAGCCGCCATCGACGACGCGGACGGAATGCTGACCGATGGAAACTCGTTCAGCGTATGGGGGAACTATACCGCCGTGACGGGCGGTACGGCCATGAGCCTGTTTGATGCCGAGAAAGTGACATACGTTTCCGGCATGTGGGGTTACGAGGGCACGAGATACTGGCTCCCCGGTAATGCCTACGACTTCTACGCCTTCTATCCGTCCACAGAGACGCTGGGCGATGCCGTGTCCTCCGTCGCCTGCACGGACGGCACATTTACTGTCAAGGGCTTCGATGCCACGAAAGGACACGACCTGATGACAGCGGAAAAGACGGGTATCTCCGTCGTGGCAGGCCAGACAGAGCCTCCCCGTCCGGTAGCCCTCAAATTCCAACATTTGCTGGCACGCGTTACCTTTGCGGCACGCAGTGAGGGTGGCAACGCCACGGTGCATTCCATCTCCCTTGAGGGGTTGGCTGTCAAGGGAGACTACGACGGCAGCGCGGAAACTGCGTGGAGCAACACGACAAAGGGGAGTGTCAGCGTGGTAAAAGAGACTTCCGTAACCCCAGCCGGAGATGCGGACGTGTCAGGAGACCTGCTGCTCATTCCGCAATCGCTCACGGACGGTGTGAAGCTGACTGTCCGCTACGATACCGATGCCGAGAAGGGAAAGACCGCTTCCTACACCTTGCCTGCCACCACCGTGAGCATGTGGGAGGCAGCGATCCATTACCGTTACTCGTTCACCCTCACCGGCGGAGGCTACATCGTGTTCGACCCGCCCACGGTCAACGCATGGAGCGACGCCATAGGCGGGAACGTAACCATCGACGTGACCCAATAACCCTATTATAAGCTATCTGTAACCTGACGATAAAATGAACATCCAAATGAAGCAACGATACATACTTCCGGTTCTCCTGTTCCTCTGCTCCGCCTGCCAGCAGGAGGAATGGGCGCAGCCCGAAGCCGACAGTCCCGACGCCATCCGCTTTGCCGCCCCGGCCATTACCGTGGAGAAACTCACCCGGAGCACGTTCTATGACGCATTCCCCACCGGCGGCACGTTCGGCGTACTGGGCTACTGCGTGCCTTATCAGCGCGGCAGCGACACCGAAAAGGACTGGGCATCGGGCAGCGCGAACTGGGGCAACAAGAGCAGCAACGCCTTCCCCGATGTGTTCTTCAATCAAGCCGTCACCTACAACGGCTCGGCCTGCACTTATAACTATAATAACAGTGGCGGCCCGCGAAAATGGTACAACACATCGGAAAATCCGGCGGCGACCTCCTCCGACAGTTATCGGTACACCTTTTTCGCCTATTACCCGAAGGACGATTTTACAGTGGAAAGTCCTGTCGATGCCACCACACGAGGCGTGCCGAAACTGACGTTCACCATGCCGTTCGGCGAGACGGGCGATGTAGCGACTACCCCGTTGGACGACACGCAGACACCCGACGCGATGGTTTCCGTCGTCTATAACCACCTGCGCACCACGGGGAACGTGGGCTTCAATTTCAGCCATATCATGACGGGCTTGGGCTTCGCCGTGAACAACTACAATTACGGAAATGAAGAGGAGGAAACTGTTACCGTCAGGCGCGTTACCTTGTCGGGCCACTTCACCCGCTCGATTACCATCGATTTCAGCAAGAACACCAACGAAGAGGGATTCTACACCTACAGCGGCACCTATCCCGGCACATACGTGATATATGACAGCGAGGAAGGACTTACGGTAGCTCCCAACAGTTCCGTCAGCCCGATAGGCAACAAGCACCTGCTTCTGTTGAGCAACGCCACGGACGGCACTTATTTCGGCAAGGACGTGGAGGTTTCCGTCGAATATACCTACAAAGGGGCGAATAAGACCGCTACGGCCAAACGTCCGGCGCAGTTCCAGCCCCGTGCGGGTGTCCGCTATACGGCGCAGCTCAACTTCGTGGGCGAAACCTTTGCTCTGAACTTTATTGCCGCCGATAACGAGTTCTGGGAAGACGGAGGCGACAGCGACGTCTCTATCCAATAAAGCAACAACTGAAAACAGCATAAAGATGAAAAAGATACTTTATTATTTCTTGCCGGTGGCCGCCATGCTTTTGCCGGCAGCCTGCACCACGGAAGAGGACTTTGGCGGTGGTACCGTTCCTCCCGGCAACGGGTTCACCATCGAGGCCGTCTGCCAGAACATGCTGCCGCAGCAAGTCGTCACCCGCTCGGCCATCGCCAAGGACGACAAGGAGAAGCGCATCAACCAGCTCTACCTGTTCTTCTTCGACAAAAACGGTGACTACGTAGAATCAAACAACGAAAACGCATTCTTGCCGTATATGGCTCCGTCGGCGAATACGACCAATGTCAGCATTCCTACGAACGTGTTTAAAGATCCAGCACTCGCCAAAGAAACCACCATCTACGCTTTGGCCAACGTGACTGCGGAGGTGGTAGCTGATGCCAACGGCGACGGTTATCCCGATAATTTCCCCCCAAATAGCGAAGACGGGAAGAAGCCCAAGGAGCTGCTCGAAGCGTTCGTGTACGACCCTGCCAATTATACACCTGACACCCGCAATGACATCACGACCCTTCCGGTCGATGGAATGCCGATGGCGGGCAAGAGCGCGACTCCCGTGGACCTCACCGAGAAGGGAAGCCTCACGATGCAGCTCAAGGCACTGATGGCCCGCATCGACATCAACATCAGTATCGATTCCGACCACTCGGACGAGAGCGGACAACTGCCCCGCCTTTCCATTGCGGAATGGGGCGTGTACAACATGCCTACCGCCGTACCCCTGACCGAGCCTGCCGATGGCCAGACCAGCCTGACTACCGATGAGCCATACCGCAATGTAAAAAACATACAGAGCGATGCCGTCGTTTACAACCACGGCGGGGCCGCCTCCCTGACTTTCTACATGTTCGAGAACATGATTGAACCGAACGAAGATCCGGAAAACTATCAGTATCCGGCCGGAGTAGAGGACGATGTTGACAAGCAGCGGTGGAAGCCGAGACTTGTAGACGAAAACAGCAAGGCTACCTATTTCAAGATGAGAGCCTACTACACCACCTATAACGGCGACCCCTCCCTGCCTGCAAACCAAGATAACACCACCATCGAGGCCGAATATACCTTCTATCTCGGAGGCGACCCGGTGAAGGACTTCAAGGTGATACGCAACAGACACTACGCCAACAACATCGTCATCAGCGGACTGACCCATGTGGGCAACAACCCGGACCACATCACCTTCGATGCCCGCGTCAACATCACTGAGCAGAACAACCCGTTCTACCTGTCCATGCTACGCGAGCGTGACCACGACGCCCACTTCTGTATCACACCTTTGGACGTGTACCTCTTCGAGGAAGATGCGAATCCAAAGATGAAAGTCAGCATAGCCGACCCGGAAAGTCACACTTGGATACGCATGGAACGTGTGCCAGCCGAAAATATGGAGAATGGAACACTCTCTGCCGACATGAGTACAGATACTCATTTGGCGACCGGACAGAAATGGACTGCGGGAAACGGGAAACGCAGGTACTTCACCACGGACTTAGTGACCAACACCCTCGCCAACAATACCGAATACACCATCAACACGAGCCGTGACCGCATCTATTTCTACTTGGACGAAAACCTAAGCACGAAAGACCGCACCGCTACCGTCAACATCTCGTACACCGACGACAAGACGCAGACGCCACGCACCCGTACCATTGAAATCGTACAGCACGGTCTGTTGCCGGTAACTGTACCGGGAGATAAGGATAACGAACAGCAGCAAATCTATGTGGAAGCCTACGAGGAGTATATTTCCCATTACGATCCCCTGAACGAGTTTGAAGGGAATTATATCTATGACGGATTGGAGTGGGGATTGAACGGAGAATACTTAGGTAGTAATATTGTCATACAAGGAGAAGATGATACTTGGTGCAATGTCTATTACAACGGAGCTGAAGCTACCCAACATATTATTACGAAAGCAGGAGAATCAGAAATGAACCTGAACGAAAAACCCCGTTCTGCTGCGGAGTATTGCTACAATAAGAACAAGCGAAATAGTAGCGGAAATGTACAAGGAATGACCAAAGCCTCAGGTTGGTTTTTGCCCGGCATTCGCCAATTAGAAGCCATACTAACCTCCTATTACAATACATATCCGGAGTTCCAGCGCAACTTCTACTGGTCATCAGCAGCGGGGAAAAGACGGGTTGGGATTATATGGCCATATGATTACTATGAGGACAACAGTTACGCCCGCGCCACCAAAGCCCTCGAAAACCCTGTCGATGAAAACGAAAACGGTGAAATTGATTACGAGGAAATGTATGCGAAGACAGACTGGAATGACTACTACACGAGTGAGAACGGCACCACCGGCAAAACACGTCGTACCGGCGTCTACCTCCGCATCCGTGCAGCCTACATTCCGCCCAGCGGCGTGACCATCGAATGACAACTGCCGGGCTTTAAGGCCGACCTTACTCACTGCCCGTCTGTAGGAAACCTCTCTATAGGCGGGCAGCGCTGTCTCCATTCCCCCGGTATGTCTTTGGCCTATACAACCGACAAGCGCACGCACGTTTTATGCACAGGTCGGGATAGAAAAAGGGTGTGGCAATATCGAACAGGGCCTATTTTACAAAAAAAGGCTTGTTCCGTCGAAAAAAAACTTGACCTGCGGCAGGAGGTATCCGTTTTTTTTATGAGATACCGTAAAAATCTGTTCATCTTCCATTCTTCAGCAGCAGTTCTTTCCGGTAATCTGACGGTGAGCGTCCATCATGTTTCTTGAAGAACTTACTGAAAGCGGCCTGGTCTGAAAAATTAAGCTCGCCTGCAATGTCCTTGATGGAGGCATTGTAGTCCTTCAGGTACATTTTTGCCTGCCTGATTATAGCTTCGTCAATCCATTGGTTTGCTGTCTTGCCTTTAACGGATTTCAAGATGCGCGACAAATATACGGGATCTATACAAAGCTCATTTGCATACCAGCGGACTTCATGTTGTCTATGACAATTCTCGGCAAGCAAACGGGTAAAATTGGCAACGACGTGTTCTTTGTTGATGTTTTTCTTCTTGAAAGTCCTCCGGCGGGAAGTGGCTATATTCCGGAACTCCAAGAAAAAAACCAAGGCAAATGCCTTGATGAGATCGTGGTAGTCAAGATGCTCTTTCCTGCTGATCTGGAAGGTCAGGTTCCTTATAGCCTGCAACATGACCTCACTTTCCGATGGAAACAGCTCTATGTACAAAAAATCCATTCTGTTCAACAGCCCCTCGTTCGCTTTCTGGGGAATGTTTTTCAGCAGTTCGTAAAAAAAAGATACAGACATGAATACGTGTGTACCTTCGTAGACCGGATTCAAGTACATATTCTGAACGACATCCGTATCCAAGATGTCTATAATCGAGTTTCCCGTCAGGGTACATTCCACATCGTTCACCTGAATCTTTGCCGTTCCGGTATGGGTGAACAAGAATGACACGGTGTCTTTGAATTGGAATATCTTACTATAAACGAATCTTTGTTCTCCACGAAGCCTCACTATGACCAATTTGTCTTCATAAGCACAATATTCCTCCTTGTCTGCAAGAATATTCTCTATTGTAATCTGATTGTACTTTTCCATTCCGCGATCTTTCCGCAAAGATAATATTTTGCCACCGGAATACTTGTCAATTACGGACAAATTTACATCAGTTTTGAACATGTGCTTTTTGTGGCAATCCTGCTATTTTTGTATTGGAGAGGAGGATCATACAAAAACAGATTATTCCTAACCTCTTGTTTGATAACCAGATAAACAGAAATAATTATGAATGAATCATTGAAAAACTGCAATGTCCTTACGGTATTGGCAATCCTGTTCGGCTGCTGTTTGTTCAGTTGCAAAGATCAGCCTTCGGGAAAAGAGGATGGCGGCTACAAGACCATGAAGGTGGCATTGGGCAATATCACCCTGTCGAATTCCTATGCCGCAACGATAAAAGGGATACAAGACGTGGAAATACGCCCCCAGGTCAGCGGCCGCATTATGGAAATACGCATGAACGAAGGAGCGGATGTAAAACGAGGCCAGACGATGTTCGTCATAGACCAGGTTCCTTATCAAGCGGCTTTGGCCACGGCCATCGCAAACGTGAACAGCGCACGGGCAAAGGTGGCAACGGCGAAACTGCTGGCGGACAGCAAGCAGGAGTTGTATAACCAGCATGTGGTTTCCGAATTTGATTTGCAGACCGCCAAGAACAGTCTGATGGAGGCGGAAGCGGTATTGGAGCAGGCCAAGGCGGCGGAAGTACAGGCACGAAACGACTTGTCTTACACGGAAATTCAAAGTCCGTTGGACGGCGTGTCCGGCATGACCCCGTACAAGGTAGGTACGCTGGTCAGTTCGTCCATAGCTACGCCGCTTACCACGGTTTCCGACATAAAGGAGGTCTACGCCTACTTTTCCCTGACGGAAAACCAATTGCTGGCATTGTCCCGGCAAAACAAGACACAGGAGGGAATCATCGAATCCATGCCCGAAGTTGAACTTTTGTTGAGCGACGGATCAGTTTACGGACATAAGGGAAAGATTGACGCCATAAGCGGAATGGTGGACACGCAAACCGGGGCGGTCAGTATCCGGGCCTCGTTTCCCAACCCGGAAAGGATGTTAAGGAGCGGGGGAACAGCCACAGTCGTCATTCCATACGTCAAAACAGGGTGTATCATTATTCCGCAGATTGCCACGTTTGACATCCAGAACAAGACCTACGTTTATAAGGTCGTCGAGAATAAAACCCGGTCCGTGGCGATTGAAGTATTCCCTATCAACAACGGTAAGGAGTATATCGTGGAAGCCGGATTGAAACCGGGAGATGTAATCATTGCCGAAGGCGCGGGATTCCTAAGCGATGGAATCCATGTCGATACGCTAAGTACGGACCATTAAAAATAACCGGAATATGAGACTGAAGATATTTATAGACCGTCCGATCTTTGCCGGTGTCATATCGGCTCTCATTATAATGGTCGGCATTATCAGCTTGAGCCAGTTGCCCATTGAACAGTTTCCGGATATCGCCCCTCCTACCGTTGTGGTGTCCGCCACCTATACGGGAGCCAACGCGGAAACCATACAGAAAAGCGTGATAGCTCCTTTGGAGCAGGCCATCAACGGAGTGGATGACATGATTTATATGACTTCATCCGCCACGAATACGGGAAGCGCCTCCATTACCATTTATTTCAGACAAGGCACTGACCCGAATATGGCGCAGGTCAATGTCCAGAACCGTGTTGCCACCGCACAGGGACTGTTGCCGGCGGAAGTCACCAAAATCGGTGTCACTACCGAAAAAAAACAGAATGGCACATTGAAAATAATTACCCTGTATACCCCAGATGATTCGTTCGATGAGATATTCCTAAGTAACTATCAGAAGATAAACATAGAGCCGCTGCTCTCCCGCATTCCGGGTGTGGGCGATGTAACCATCATGGGCGCGGACTATTCCATGCGAATCTGGCTGAACCCGCAGAAAATGGCGCAGTACGGACTGACACCTTCCGATATCGCTACGGTTTTGAGCGAGCAGAATGTGGAAGCTCCGACAGGGATATTGGGCGAAGATGCCGACAGGGCATTCCAGTACACGCTCAAATACAAAGGACGTCATACGACGGAAGAAGAATTTGAAAATCTGGTCATCCGCGCTTTGCCAGGCGGTGAGGTGTTGCGCATGAAGGACGTTGCCACCATAGAGCTGTCCGCATTGTCTTTCGGATACAAGGGGGAATTCACGGGGCATCCCGGTTCAACCTGCATGATTTCACAGCAGTCAGGCTCCAATGCCAATGAAATCATAAAGCAAATAGACAAGGTGATAGAAGAAGTCTCCGCACAGTTGCCCAAGGGGATGAAAATCGAGAACATGCTAAGCAGCAAAGATTTTCTTGACGCTTCCATCCGCAATGTGGTTATAACTTTGATAGAGGCTATCCTGCTTGTAATACTGGTACTCTACGTGTTTCTCCAGAGTTTGCGGGCCGCCTTGATCCCCGCTGTGGCAATCCTTGTTTCGTTGATAGGAACTTTCGCCTTCATGTATGTGGCCGGATTCAGCCTGAACCTGCTTACCTTGTTCGCCCTTGTGCTGGTCATCGGCACGGTGGTGGACAATGCCATTGTGGTAGTGGAAGCCGTGCAGGCAAAATTCGATGAAGGATACCGGTCTCCATACATCGCGACGGTAAAGGCTATGGACGGAATTTCATCGGCCCTTGTCACCACATCGCTGGTCTTTATGGCCGTGTTTATCCCCACTTGCTTCATGGGAGGGACAACCGGTACATTCTACACTCAGTTCGGAGCGACAATGGCCGTTGCCGTAGCCATTTCCGGCGTAAATGCCCTTACGTTGAGTCCGGCATTGTGCGCCTTGATCATGACCCCGCATACGGAGGAAGGGAAAGTCGGGAAACCCGGTTTTTCCTCCCGTTTCCACAAGGCTTTTGATGCCTCTTTCAACAGCCTGTTGAACAGCTATCAAAAGGGGGTCTCTTTTTTCGTGAAAAGGCGCTGGCTGGCTGCCGGCCTTTTTGTCATAGCCGTTTCCACCCTTTTCTTCCTGATGAAAACAACCAAGACAGGACTGATCCCGGAAGAGGATATGGGCATCGTCTACGTGGATGTATCGACCGCTCCGGGAAACAGCCTTGCGGAGACGGAGCGCGTAATGAAAGAGATAGAGAAAAAAATCGGCACATTGCCCCAAATAAAGAGTTACTGCAAAGTGACAGGCAAGGGTATGCTTAGCGGACAGAGCGCGTCTGTCGGCATGTTTATTCTCCGTCTGAAAGACTGGAACGAACGCGAAGAAGATGAAGACCGTATAAATGCGGTCATCGCGCGGATTCAACATCTGACCTCCGGTATCAAGTCCGCCAAGATAATGGCTTTCGCCCAACCGATGATTATGGGATATGGGACAAGCAACGGGGTGGAGATACACGTTCAGGACAAAAAAGGAGGGAACGTGGAAGATTTGAAAAAATACACGCAGGCGTTTTCCGGAGCATTGATGGAACGTCCGGAAATAAACCTTGCCTACACCACTTTTGAGACCAAATACCCCCAATATGAGGTGGAAGTGGATGCCGTGAAGTGCAAAAAGAACGGTGTGTCGCCTTCTGACGTACTGAATACGCTTTCCGGTTATGTGGGCGGCAACTACGCATCCGACCTGAACCTGTACTCCAAAATGTATCGGGTGATGATACAGGCCGACCCGAAATACCGTCTTGATACGGAATCGCTCAACAATATCTTCGTCCGCACGTCATCCGGTACAATGTCCCCCGTGGGGCAGTATCTAAAGTTGCAAAAGGTATATGGCGCGGAGTCTCTGTCGCGTTTCAACATGTTTCCTTCCATTTCAGTCAATGTAATGCAGGCGGAAGGGTTCAGTACGGGACAGGCCATCGCTGCCATCCGCGAAGTTGCAGAGCATTCGTTGCCTACCGGGTACGGGTATGAATTTGGCGGCATGACAAGGGATGAAGCCAATGTAGGGAACACGACTGTCGTTATCTTCATCATCTGCATCCTGTTCGTCTATCTTATATTGTGCGCCCTGTACGAAAGCCTGCTTATTCCTATTGTCATTATCCTCTCCATTCCGTTCGGACTGACGGGCAGTTTCCTCTTTGCGAGAATATCCGGCATAGAGAATAACATCTATATGCAGACCGGACTGATTATGCTGATGGGCCTGTTGGCCAAGACGGCAATTCTTCTTACGGAGTATGCCTCCGAAAAGCGCAGGCAGGGAATGAGCATCACCGAAGCGGCCCTGGATGCGGCGAGAGTTCGCTTCCGCCCCATACTGATGACGGCACTTACAATGATATTCGGCCTGCTGCCAATGGTTTTTGCAACAGGTGTGGGGGCTAACGGAAACCGCTCGCTGGCCATCGGCACCGTAGGGGGAATGCTGGTGGGAACTTTAGCCCTGCTCTTTGTCGTTCCGCTCCTGTTTATGGTTTTCCAGCACATCCAGGAGAAATGGATGCCGAAAAGGATTTTACCGGACATGGAGGATATCAACAAACTATAAAAATGAAGTATGAAAAAAGTAATAGGATTCATCGGATGCGTCATGTTGCTGTGCAGTTGCGGCATCTATAAGAAATATGAGCGTCCGGCAGTGAACACAACTAATTTATACGGAAAGGAGGCGGTTCTTTCCGATACGGTTTCCATCGGGCAACTGCACTGGTCGGAACTGTTCACAGATCCACAACTCCGCCGATTGATCGAGGACGGTCTGAAACGCAATACCGATTTGCGGATTGCCTATCTGAAAGTTCAGGAAGCACAGGCCGCGCTGCAGTCTTCCAGACTGGCTTATCTGCCGTCTGTCTCGCTTGAACCACAAGGTTCCGCCAGCAGTTTTGACAGGCAGAAAGCGACCCAAACCTACCGGTTTGCCGTTACCGCAGGTTGGGAAATCGACCTGTTTGGAAAACTGACCAATGCCAAACGAAGTGCGAAGGCCGCTCTGGAAGAGACAGAATACTATCGTCAAGCTGTACAGACGCAACTTGTCTCCACTATAGCCAACAGCTATTATACATTACTGATGCTCGACGAGCAGCTGGATATTATGGAAAGAACACTGGATACGTGGAGGGAAAGTGTCAAAACAATACGTGCGCTGAAAAATGCCGGACAGGCAACGGAAGCGGCAGTGGCACAGGCTGAATCGAGTTGCCTGTCTGTAGAGTCATCCGTCCTGTCATTGAAGCGGCAGATAAAAGAGACGGAGAACGGTCTTTCGTCATTGCTTGCCGACACTCCCGGCCACATAGAAAGAGGCACTCTCGAAGGACAGCATTTCCCGGACAGCCTGTCTGCCGGCATTCCCTTGGACCTGTTAAGCAAGCGCCCCGATGTAAAACAGGCCGAGGCTGCTCTTGCCAGGTCATACTATGCAACCAATCAGGCACGTTCCGCATTTTATCCGAGTATAACTTTGAGCGGTACAGCCGGCTGGACAAACAGCGATGGCGGAAGCATCGTCAATCCCGGAACATGGCTCCTGCAAGCCATAGGTTCATTGGTGCAGCCGATCTTCAATAGAGGTACGAACATAGCCCGATTAAAAATAGCCAAAGCACAGGAAGAGGAGGCGCTGCTTGCATTTCAACAGAGTCTGTTGAATGCCGGAAGTGAAGTAAACAATGCGCTTGTACAATGGCAGACCGCACGCGAACAGATCGTTCTCGGCAAACAACAGATTACCAAACTTGGTATTGCCGCAAAAAGCACACGGCTATTGATGGAACATGGAAATACCTCCTATCTGGAGGTGCTTGTTGCACAACAGACTTTATTGCAGGCAGAACTGGAACAGGTTGCCAACGGTTTCAATGAAATACAGGGTGTAATCAGTCTTTATCATGCAGTTGGAGGAGGAACAAACTGATTGACAATGAAAATTCATATAAAGAGACTTGTAGAGCAGCCGAAAAAATGCCGTCGTTGGCCATGTCCCGACAAGGCTTTGCCAACGGCGGCAATGCGTTTTCACCAAGCTGCTTGTCCGGATTCCGCTTAAAGCGTAGCATGAGGCGACACTTCCCACCGCATTTACGAACCGCCCCATATAGGCGCATTGACCGCTTGTTTCATCAAACAAGAAACATGACTGCCGGAATGCCTTAAAAATTTTTGTCTTAACCTGCTCGTCCAGAACTTTCCTTTCCCTAATTTGATTAACATTTGCGTGCATAATACATAAAAATCCGAGTTATTTATTTCCCTCCTTTCGGCTTTCCTTGCCGGGAAAGATTTTACACGCAAGCCTGCAAGCGGGAAAATGAGGGAAAGGCAAGGAAACCGCCGGGCATTGAACGGAATACCCAACCCGACGAAATAGCAAGGAGAGGACCGGAAAGAGAGCTTCGATTTGGAGAGGCTGCCGTTCCATCTATAAGCCGTTTAACGGAGCGATGTTTGACGAGAGGAATGACGTTGTACATTCGCATGGGAAAATCGCACCGGAAGGGAGCGCGGCAGAGAGACAAGGGGAAAGGATAAAAGAAAATATTCCGGGCGACTGTAAACGGAAGCGTAATCAAAGAAATTATCCGCAGAATCCCCAAAGCGTATCAGCGAGGTCGCATACGCCTTGGATTATCCATACGCCCCGTGTTTCAGCAGGGGATTCGAGAAAATGAGGGGGGCACGGCGAATGAATACAAGGCAGCCATAACCACCCCTATATCCTAATTTTTCGGAAGTTCCGAACGGTATGCCGATGGCGATGTACCCAACCGTTTCTGCACATACCGGCTGAAATAAGAGAGCGACGAGAAGTGCAGCCGTTCGGCAATCTCGGCGACAGACAGCTCCTTACGATGGAGCAGACGGACGATTTCGTGAAGCGTAAAACGGTCTATCCACCACGTTGCCGGCCGCCCACTCACTTTCTTGCAGATTTCCGTGAGGTAGTGCGGAGTGATGCAGAGGCGAGAAGCGTAATATTCGAGGTCGCGGTCAGCAATGTATGAGCCGTCATACAACATGCCGATGAAACGGCTGATGAGTTTGGCCGCACGTTCCGGTATTTGCCTTGCCTCCTGTCCGCGTGCATGGATGTCGTAGAGGTCGAGGATATGCGCCATGAGCAGGTGTCCCATCATTTCCTCCCGGAACAGATGGTCTTTTTCCTCTAACCGTTCCCGTATGCGTTCCATGTCGTGCAGGCATTTTCTGAAATCGTACTGCGAAAGTTTCATCACCGGATTCTGCAACAGGGCCATGTGACCTATGAAACCGTAATTGCTGCGTATGCCCATCGAAGCGACAAAGGGTTCGGACAAGCTCATTATTATTCCCTTGAAACCGGGAGAAGCCGTAAAGCCCGACACAAACGAGGCTTGCGGCAGAATGATGTAATCGCCTTGCACAATGTTGTACCGCACGTCGCAAAAAACGAAACTCATGCTCCCTTCCGTACAGAGAATGTGCAGTATGCGGTCGGCATATCTTACAAAATCATATTCTCCGATGCTATCGGCAAAAAGGATACCGTCACAGACGCTTTTCTCCATATCGAGACCTTTCGATAAGATAATATCCGTTACATTTCGATACTTCCCTCAATACTGCCTTGTTGCTCCCATTGTCCGATGTCCATGCCCTCGAACAGAATACCGTCCCCGGTGATTCTTAATGTGACGGTCAACATTTTCCCGCTCTCCAGTTCCGTGAGTACCTGACCTTCATTTGTCTTGTCAGGCAGCGTATAAGTGTGCGCCTTTCCTGCGAATTTTATGGCCAGCGACACGTCATCCTTGTTTTGTGGAACGAGCAGACAGGACACTTCCTTTCCGGTCAGGACAGGATAGGCCGCCTTGCCCGTTGCCGAATTGTTTTCGATCTCTCCCTTCACCGGATTTACCCGACAGGAAGTATTTGCCAGCAAGGTCGTTTCGACCCCGTTTAGCGCTTCATCCGCATAGGAGCCGTCGGACACGTATTTCACCACCAATTTGTGCAACGCGTGCCGGAAAGGAAGCGACACCTTTGCACTCCCTTTGGCAACCTGTACGGCCTTTGCCAACAATAAGTCTTCGCCGGGCGTTTTTGCCGCCTCGAATTTGAAACAGCCGTCGTCGCCCGGCTCATAAACCGGATAGCAACCGGCAAAGCTCACCGTCTCATCCATATTCTCGAAATTCTGCCAGTAGAGTGCAGTCGCCCCCACCTCATAGGGATGTCGCACCTGCCGTATGTTGTCCGATACGGTCAACGTGAATACGTCCCCTGCCCGGAAATTACCGGCACCCGTGCCGTCAAGTTCAGGTGAACGTGTCAAGGCTTTGATGCCCGTCACTATTTCAATCTGTCCTTCATAATCGTCTCTTCCTTCACTATCCTTGCTGCAGGAAACCAGCATAAGCGCCGGCAGCAGCACACAAATCATTTTCTTCATATTCAATTCCTTTTCATTTGACCTCATTCTATTTCTATCGTATATGTATTTCCGGAAAGGCTTTTTGCCATGTATCACGTCCCAAGTCCACCGTTGTCAGGGATATGACCATCTTCTTGTTCACAAAGACACCCTCTTCGCGGCTTCCGTCCTTGTTCTGCCGGGAATAGGCGATTTCTTCACGGATGCAGCGATGACGCTGGTAGCTGTTGGCACCTCCCTGCACATAGAAATCGTCGTTGTCGTTGTTGTCCACGTAATAGATGGCCGAGACATAACCCGTCTCGTCGAATTCCGCCCCCCAAACGGCCATGGCGTGCGCCACACCGGTGTAATGTTCCAGCGAGAAGCCTATCCCCTTGTCGTTGGCAAGCGCATCCTTGACCATACGGTTGAAACTTTCCTTGTTCAGCCCTTGCTCGTCCACCGCAAGCGTCGCGTCCTTGGCAAACACCCGGCCGAAATATCCGTTCATGTCGTAATATTTCTGCTTTCTCGGAACATCCGCCGCGATGCCGCCCCGTATAAACCAGTTGATGGCCGAGCGTTCGTTTCCGAATTCGTTGTTGCAAACGATGCGGAAATAGTCGAATATGGGACTGTCCGTTTCTCCCGCTTCGAAGTTTGCCCACCCGTTATACGCGTAAGAAGGGCGGTCCAGCTCCGTACCGGAGGTATTGCTGCCGTAGCGTTCATCGTATGCCGCGATGTAGTCCCGGTTGTGGAACATCCACCAGTGCAGCAGCGAAGAAGCGGAGCCGGCCCAGCACATATTGGCATCCACACCTACGGAGGTGGCTTTTATCTTGTCCGCATCGAACCAGCCGCAGCCCTCTTCCCAGTTCAGGAACTGCTTCGTGTAGTCCTGTATCCCAAACCATTCCCCGGAGGGAAAATTCTCCGGACTGCCGGAATAATAAGTCCGGATCTCGTCGGGATTGTCGGGAAATACGGGAGCAGAAACTCCATATACCCATTGTTTGCGTCCCGCCCATTCGGAATCCGGCGCTTCCTGACCTTTGACGGTCAGTTTCAGTGTAGTCTGCTTACCTGCCACGAGCGAGGAACTGCCGCCGACCGATGCCGGGGCTTTATAACAGACAGGTTCCTTATCACTGGCTGTAATCTTCACCCACTCTTCGCCTTGTTTCAGTTTTTGCGGATAGAACACGGCGCAGTAACGGCCGTCGCCGAGTTTCCGGGTCTTGATCCATTCCGCGCCCTGACTTTCAGAGGGTGTTACCTCCCCGTTGAACAGATAGACAGTTCCCTCTGTCTTTCCACATACGCTGACTTCCATGTCTTCGGGAAGTTCCTCTCCGCTTTCGAACTCCACCACGAGACGGTGCAGGGCATGACCGAACGACATCTCGATACGATTCCCGGCAATCGACCCTGCATTGACAGTCTTTTTTGCCCACAACAGGTCCGAAGCCTCGTAACCTTCCGCCTGCTGGTCGTTCGATACCGAATGCCTGTGCCTGTCATTCGGTATTTCGTCCTGTATGTCATCGCGTGCCGGATAATAGGCGTTGAGCGTCACCAGTCCGTCGCCCAGATCGCTTTTCTTGAGCCGGGGCAACCATGTGCCGCTCTCCCGCGTCAGGACGATATGCCGGTATGTTCCGGTCTTCTGCTCGATATAAAGTCCTATCCGGTCTCCTTCGGTAAAATCCCCGGAGCCGTCTTCCTCCATAGAGGCACGGGTAAAAACCTGACGGTTGAAACTGAACTGTATGAAATCTTCATCCGATAGAGGCATGTCTTCTTTCTCCTGACAGGAAAAGAGGGAGAATAAACATAAAATCAGGGTTTGGGCTAATGTATATTTCGTATATTTTCTCATAACGGCAAAAAACTAATTCATTGCGGCTTTTGAAAGTACAAAAATACAATAAAACCACGAAAAGTGAAAATATCTCCCCGATTTCCACAACCATTATGTGTCTGCATAACTGTAATTTTGCGGTGTGATTCAAAAATGAGTAGTATAATGAAAGAAGTAAGACTGAATAACGGGGTGATGATGCCGGCCATCGGTTTCGGTGTGTTTCAAATCCCCGAAAACGAAACGGAACGCGTTGTAAGCGACGCCCTCGAAACGGGCTACCGCCTGATAGACACGGCAGCGGCTTATTTTAATGAGGAGCAGGTAGGCAATGCCATCCACCACAGCGGGCTGAAACGGGAGGAACTGTTCGTTACCACCAAACTGTGGGTACAAGACTACGAATACGACGATGCCCTCCGCTCTTTCGACCTCTCGATGAAAAAACTCGGACTGGACTATCTTGACCTCTACCTGCTGCACAAGCCTTACGGCAATTATTACGCTGCATGGCGTGCTGCGGAAAAGCTGTACCGGGAAGGCCGCATCCGGGCTATCGGTGTGACCAGTTTTTCAAATGAACGGCTGCAGGACCTCTTCCTGCACAACGAAGTAAAGCCTGCCGTCAATCAAATTGAAACACACCCGTTCTTCCAGCAGCGGGAAGCCAATCTTTTCCTGCAACAGGAAGGCATACAGCATGAGGCATGGGCACCGTTTGCCGAAGGCAAGAACGATATTTTCAACCATCCGGTACTGAAAGAAATCGCACGGAAGCATGGCAAGAGCACGGGACAGGTCGTACTGCGCTGGCTCAACCAACGTAACGTGGTCGTTATCCCCAAGAGCGTGCGGAAAGAACGAATGGCGGAAAACCTCGATATTTTCGATTTTACACTGACCGGAGAAGAGTTGCAGTCCATCGCCGCATTGGATACAGGCCGCAGCCCCATCTATGACGATATGGACTTGGCAACCGTTAAAAGCATAGGAACCCATAAAATACATGACTGACATGAAGACAATTACATTGAACAACGGCATCGAAATGCCGGTATTGGGCTACGGGGTATTCCAGGTAAGCCCGGAGGAATGCGAACGCTGCGTGGCAGATGCCATACACACCGGCTACCGCCTGATAGACACAGCGCAGGCTTATTACAACGAGGAAGGCGTGGGCAATGCCATTGTCCGCCTCGACGTACCTCGCGAGGAGCTGTTTATCACGACCAAGGTGTGGATTTCCAATGCAGGGGAAGAGAAAGCGGCACGCAGCATAGACGAGTCGTTGCGCAAACTCCGCACAGACTATATAGACCTGCTGCTTGTTCACCAGCCTTTCGGCGATTACTACGGCACGTACCGGGCCATGCAGAAAGCCTACCGGGAAGGTAAAGTACGTGCTATCGGGTTGAGCAACTTCTACGGTGCCCGCTTCGTGGATTTGGCCGAGAACATGGAAGTGAAACCGGCTGTCCTGCAAGTGGAAGCGCACGTGTTTGCCCAACAGACTGTCATGCGGGAGACGATTGCGCCTTACGGTACGCGCCTCATGGCATGGGGACCGCTGGCCCAAGGTGCGGACAATCTTTTCAAGGACGAGACCTTACGGGGTATCGGAGCCAAATATGGTAAGAGCAACGCACAAATCGCTCTGAAATTTTTAGCGGACGAAGGTATCATTGCCATACCGAAGAGTATGCACAAAGAGCGTATGAAAGAGAATTTCGAGATCTTTGATTTTGAATTGACGGAAGAAGACAGAAAGGCAATCCATCGTCTGGATACCGGCAAGTTGAAAGTAGACCACAATGACCCTGTACTGGCAAAGTTCCTTTTGGATTACGACAAGAATTTCAATCCGGGAAACTGATATGGCCTGCTTAAAGAATCCGGATACGGCATCTGACAAACGAAGAGAGTACCGATGATAAGTGTCGGTACTCTCTCGCTTTCTATCTGTTTACGGACGAATCCTCGTTTTTTCAAATTTGTCGAAGAACAGTTCCACCTTTGTATGCCGGTTGGCCGCCGTGGGAACGTAATCGGAAATACCGCCTTCGCCGGTCTTGGTCAACCTGTCTGACGGTAATCCCCGCTTGTTCAGTTCCGAGGCGATATAGTCGGCTCTCGAAACACTCAAGGCATTGTTGATACCGACTGTTCCGGTCGCACTATCGGCAGCTCCCGTGACTTTGACCTTCAGACCATATTTCTTTGCCACCCGTGCCAGTTCGTCGAGATTGACCAACTGGGAGGTGTCTGTCAGGTGCGACGTGCCGAGTTCAAAGAAAAAGAAGATGGGAGCACCGATACATTCCTGTCCGGACCGCATCAGCGCGGCATAGTCGGCCAAGGTGCTGTCGGGAAGATTGCCGGACTGCCCTGTTCCAAGGGCGGGCACGCTGTCCTGCCTATGCCGCAGACTGTCTGCACGGTCATTCCCGTTCGGGGCTTGTCCTTCCAAGGGCGATTTTCCGTTCCAATGCCTGTTCTTCAACCTTGCCCGCAGGGAGTTCAGCCCGCTGTAATTGTTCCTCGGATAGCCGTTGTGCCCGATGGTATCGTCATCGTCAAAAAGATGACAATACGTGTCAAGCAACCCTTCGATTTCCAGTATCTTCTTCAGCTCGGCCAGTGTCCGGCGGTCCTTGTCATGCTGTCCCGCATAACGGCTGTTCTGTTCCGACAGGACATTGACATAATCAACGAGCCACTGGTCGCGGCGAACGTAGGGACTTGGGTCTATGGCCCGTTTCCAGCCGACTTTGCCAATATGGAAAGAGAATCCTGCAGTGAGCGAAAGCATGTGATCGCCGGGACGGTTCGCCTTGCCGTATCCGTCGAAATCTTGGAAGGTAGTCATGCCGGAAATTTCCACAAGGGCGCTAACCCTTTTGGAAATCCGGTACTGCCCCTGTATGCCGTAAGAGATGGCAAGCGGGTTATGGCCGTTGGTCGCATGATGCAGCAATCCGATACCGGCAAAGGGAGCCAGATGCCAGCGCACCTGTTCCTGCCGGGCATAGCTACCGCCGAGCACATTCCACAGCAAATCCGCATGGAGGTGATGGTACTCCTGCACGACCAGCATACCGTCCTTGAACTGCAATCCGCTGTAATTTATCCGTGCGCCGACCCACGGGGTGAACCATTTGCCGAGGGCAAGGCTATACGAGGGTTTCAACCTCCCGAACAGGTCTTCGCAGCCGAGCGGGGTGCCGAGAAAGGCCGTCGTGCCTCCGGTGATACTGACGAACCAGTTGCCGTTTCCCCGTGCCGGAACGACCACTCCGTCAAGGTATGAGGGCTGTAACGGCTGCAACAGTTCTGTGTCATCGTAACGGAACGTGCAGCGTACAGTATCCTTCTCCGTGGGTTGTACATCCGCACGGGCTTGCAACGTACAGAACGCCGCAACAATAAAGATGATATTCTTTGTCATAATTCCAATGTCGTTTTTAATTATAATCTATTTGGTTTCCAAACATTCATTGCCGTTTATCGTTTGGGCTTTTTGCCGATGGCCGGACGCATCATGCGGCTCGCCATTCTCATACAGCGGAGCGCCCATGCCCGGTTGTCCTCGTCATCATCACGTCCCCATTTGAGGTCGCTGCCACCACCTCCTCCACCATGTGTTTCGGCAAAGGTGGTGGCATCATCGATCATGCCGAGAAACAAGAGCGTGGCACAGTGCATGACCTCCGTGCCTTGTTCTGCCACAGAGCGCACGAGCGTACCATCGAACAGTTGCCGTTCGGAGGGCTTCATGCGTGCCGACAGTTCTCGCCACTCATCAACCATGTTTTCCAGCATGGCATCCTTGAGCAGGCTGTCCACTTTGGAGTGGACAGTGCGGGAGTATTCGTAGGCTTCCTCCTTGAGCTGTTCCGTGCGTTCCTCTATGGCTTCCATGTTCTCCTTGAGGTCGGAAAGCTGTCGGTCGGCAGTCTGTAACTTTTCCTGCTTGTCTGCCAGTTTCCCTTGGATAACGGCCAGTTCTTTTTCGAGTTTCTCTTTCTCGGCAGACAGGGCCAGCGCATCGCCTTTTCGGGCGTCCATATCGTTTTCAAGTGCCGACAGTTGAGCCTCCTTCTCGGCCTGCTCCCTTTTCAGGTTTTCCACCATCGACGTCAGGCCCTTGACCCTGCGCTCTGCCAGCCGGATGTCCGAGTGGAGGGAGGACAGGACTTCCTGATGCCGGCCAATCTGTTGTTCTATAGAGGTGCACTCTTCCGAGAGCATACGGCGGTATTCTTCCGTCGTCCTGTGCCGAGCACCGGTCTCGGCGACGCTCCGGCCTCTCTCCATTCCCCACTTCGTGTTGACCTCGGCGAAAAAGTCCGTATGGAGCTGTTTCATCCTCGCACTATATTCGAACTTGTCCTTTCCGGCGAATATCTCCTTGTACGCAAACTTCCCGTCTTTAATCGGCAGAAGCGTGCAATGCACGTGCGGATTCAACTCATCGAGGTGTACAATGAAGGCGGCGACATTCTGTTCGCCGTATCTGCCACAAACGAATGAATAGACATCCTTGGCCCAGCGTTCGATGTCGCTCTTCCTTTTGATGCGGGTATTGTCCGCACCTTTTTCAAAATCCACCTTCTGCGTGCCGAAAGCGAGTTCGTGCATCCGCTCCCGCGAACCGCCGAAGATAATGTTTACCACCGTTCGGTACTTCGGTTCAATCAGTCCCTCGTTGGGGTCCTTGATTCCGCGACGGTCCAATATGTCCGCTATCCGTTCCGGGATATTGCGGCTCGTGTCGATGGGGCGAACCTTTCCTCCGGGCACAATCTCGAAATTCAGATGTTTGCGGGTGGGGTCGTAGTTACCCTTGCTCATGGCATACTTCTCCGCCTCTTTGCTGCGATTGCGCAGGTGTTCGTTGCCTTGGGCGGCAGTGATCCCTTTCGACACCTGAACGTCGAGAACCTGTTTTGCATTTGCCATACTGTTTCCGTGTTGTTTCGGACAATTCTCCGTGTCCCAGCTTGCTGCTTGTACGGACACCCTTCCCACCGACGTCAGTCGGTCGGGGTATTAGGCTCCCCCTTCCCTTTGTTCAGTGGCAGACGGGCAAGCCCGGATGCCTGCTATAACTGGAAGGATATTTGAACCTGAACCGGGGAGAATTGCCCGTGGTTATACAATCTCTGTCCGCAAATCCCCGTTCAGCTTTCCTCCTGCGCTTTCGCCAGAAGCGATAAAAAGGGTTTGCGAAGCGATTCAAGGCGTTTCGTCTCTTCGTCTGTACCGGAGTCCATCCCGTCCGGTTTCCCGTCGATAACAAGCTCTGCAAGCTCTTTCGAGGCTTCGATGAACGCTGCCCATTCCCCGCCGAGGTCGAAACGGAAGAACTGCACGAGCGGCGAGCCGTCGTCGAACCTCGATTTACGCAGTACCCGTCGCAGGGCGGCATGGGCGATACATTCCAAGACGATTCCACGCAGTTGTTCTTCCGACCTGACGGCTTGTGCCGATGTCGTGCCGGAATGGTTGTCCGGACAGATGCGGCTGTCCCGTCCGGCTATCTCCGTCAAGGTCTGGCGCATGATTTGTCCGCATGATTTGCCCACATCGAAAGAGGTTGCTTTGCCGACAATCCAGTCGTACAGTGTTTCCTGTATCCTTGTGGCAAAGTCCGCTTCTTCTTGTCCGCTGTCCGGCATGGCAGGCGTGCCGGTCCGCAGGGGCATGGTAATGACGACGCTTTTTGCCAACCGGGTGCGTTCCAACTGTCCGAGCGCTTCGAGCGTGTCCAGAAACGAGCGGACAGTAGCCCGATGCCAATGCCACTCCGATGCAAGGTCGGAAACGGTTACATGGCACTGGCAGGGAGAGAGGTCGTAGTCCTGCCTTCTTAAAAACGGGGAGACGAACCCTGCCAACGATTTATCCAACAAATCGCAGTAGGCTTCCGTCCTCGTCTTCCGCTCGCCGACTTTTTCTTTCAGGTAGTCGAACACTTCCACGTTCGCCAGTATGGCGGCGGGCGCTTCATTTCTATTTCTCATTTTCGTTCTGTTTTTGATGATTTATAATGTGCGGATAGTTTCAGGTTGCCATTATCCGCATTATCGTGGCAGCCTCGCGTGATGATATTATGATAACTGTCGGCTAATGCTCCGGGGGATTCCAGCCATTCGAGAAACTTGCGCATGTCTGTTCTTTCGGACATGACCCTTTCCGACGGGTAAAACAGGGCAGCCAAAAGAACAAAGGCGATAGTTACGGACAGCGTGTACAGATGCGGCACGAAGCCGATGACCAATGCCAAGAGCGCAAACCAGACGAAACGCTTCGGCCGGTCGAGCAGACCACGCATCCATCGGTCCGCCCGCCGGAAAGAGGCCCATGCGGCACACACGATGGTAGATGGCACGATACCGAACTCGCCGGGGTGTCCGCTCGTATAGACATAATGAAAGAGGAGCAATACGATGAGCAGCACATGGGCGTACAGCCTGCGGGCCTTTTCGCTCCACACCATTTTATCGTAAAATTTTGCCATAAAGTAGCGTCTGCTTCTGTACAACAGTGCCGGAAGGGCGACAGGCATTGCAAGGAATACGAATTGTAATATAATCCAGGTCATAACAGGTAATAGGGTTTTGAAGGTATGTGAACGGGCCGCACCACGAGTTCCAAGCGGACAATCCCGTGGGTAGCCAAGCGGATAATGTTCTCGGTATCTTCGGCTGTCAGGGACGATGCGCCTTTCTTCATCCGGGACTTGAATGTGCCGTTCTGTTTACGGTATGTAGCCAACGCCGTGTCCAGATCATGCTCCGGAATCGTCCACGTCATGCCCTTTTCGTATGGACCATGCGGTTTGTAGGCCCGCAGTACCAGCGTGCGGGTCACAAGGAAGTCGGTCCGGTTGTTTCTCGGAATGACGTGTTCCTTGTAGAGGTTATCATCGGCCACCTCTATCCAGGTGCGGTAAGTGTCGATGCAGAAAATCATTTGGCGGTATATCGTGTTTCGCATAATGTCTGTTTTACATGAAATCCAACAGCACGTCTTCCTGATTCTTTTTGTACTTGAAGCTGCCGTTCCCGGCGTGGAGTTTCAGGTCGAGACACAGGTCGCCGTACATCAGCTCCAACGAATCGTAAACGGTCGCGATGACGCGGTTTACCTTGCCGTCCGCGTCTGTCCGGGCATTCATCTTGAACATCTGTCCGAAAGCGGGATTGGAGTAGGCACAGGTGCTATGGCCGGATTTTTCCAATCCGACCGGCACATGGTGGTAGAGCGTAATCAGCTCCATGTCGTCCTCGAATATGTCCATGACCTCCTCCAAATCATAGGGGTCCCGCAATGGAAACGTGAGCAGAACGTAGTCGCCGTAAAACTGCGGTTCCTCCATTGTCGCCACATTAAGAAGTTGTGGCATTTGCAGGGGTACGAACGACATGAAGTCATCCAGAAAGTGTCGTAACATAATCATATATCGTTTATTTTGTGAATAGGCTTTTACAATGAGGTGATGAATATCTCCATGAGCATACCGGGCAACTCGTCCAACCGGTTGCCCTCCGATGGCAGGATTTTACGCAGTGTCTCGAAAGCACCGGGTGTTTCGGTAGCAATCCGGTCGAGGGTTTTCTTATCCTCCGGGGAGAGAAGCGTCATACAGAGGTCGTCCAAGGAAGCGTAGGGCTGGAGTATCATCCAGATGTAGGCATGCGCCTGTTCGGGTGTCGCGACTTCGCCCCGGTGTATGTCGTCGAGACAGGTACGCACGTTCTGTATCAGTCGGCGGTTGGCACGCAGGGCCATGTATATCAGAGCTTCCTTGTAGGTGATCTCTTTGCGTCCGGCGGCGAGAAACACCTCGGAACAGCATTTCTCCGTGTCGCGGGTAATATCGGCCATGTTTGCGCTGCCGGAATCGTGCAGGCCAGACAGGAATGCACGAAAAACGGCATCTTCTTTTTCGATGAATCTTTTGAGGTCACGGCTGTCGTGTATGCCGTCGTTCAGGGTTCCGGCAAGCAACTTACGATATGCCGACAGCGTTTGCCCTTTGTTGCCCCGGTAGGCAGGCCGTTTATCCAGCGCTGCGAAAAACGGACGGATCTCCTCAGCGGAACGGCGTAGTTCTACATCTCCGGCATAGGGAGAGAACCGTTCTTTCAGACTTAACACCTCCTTGTAGGTGCGCGGTTTTGACATGGCCAGCCGGGAAAGTTCCGCACAAATAGAATCGTGCAGCAGAATGCACTCCTTATGTATGTCGGAATGTGCCCGATAGGCCGTGTCCCGCCGAATGGCTACAGCCACGGAATCTTTCAAGGTCTGCCATTCTCCGATACATACGGTCAGCTCTTCAAAGGAAAGTTCTTGGGACTTGCATATATCAGAGAGGTACTCCCTGTACAGACCGGCAGGTGTGTCTTGGGGGGCTGTCAGTGATTTGCCGTTAGGGCTGTCGCATGATGGGAACATGAAAACGGCAATCGAAACGGCAGAAAGTCCAGCAATGGAAAGTATGATTTTTAAGTATGATTTTCTATCATTCATAGTTCAATTTTGTATTTTGCAACACAAATCTAAGTATTATTTTCAAGACGACAAGTGTCTAAGATTATTTTATAAGGCATTTTTAACACTGTACTTAATAGTTTGATTTTCAATGAAAATAAGTGAAGAAAACGAGGGCATCCAAGTGCTTTTTCTCGTTTTTAGCCCAAAGTATGGTTTAGTTTAAAATAAAACTCTTATATTTGTACTTATTCTCATAGAAGTGTACAATGATATGGCAAAAGTAGGTTACATATTTAAGGCGGATCGTTACGACAGTTTCGAGACCGACAAAGAATGGATGCAGAAATACGGCTGTGTACAAGTGATAGAGGAACCGGTCGAGAACGAGGCGCTACGTCCCAAATGGAAACAGCTTGTGGCGAGCCTTGAAAGGGGCGACGAAGTTGTAGTGGCCAAGTTCAGCAATGCCCTCCGTGGGTCGCGTGAACTGTCGGCCTTCATTGAACTGTGCCGTATCAAAGTGGTACGCATCATATCCATCCATGACCGGATCGACTCGCAGGGCAACCTGTTTCCCGAAACGACGGCTGCCGATGTGCTGGAGATGTTCGGGGCGCTTCCCGAAGAGGTGGCGATACTGCGATATTCGTCCGCGCATGTCTTGAACCTGCAACAGAAAGCGAAAGCCCCGAAAAAAACGATGAAGGCGATGGATAAAGCCGATAGGGAAAATACTATCGTTGACATGTATGTCAATGGTCATTCGTTCGAGGATATCATGGCGGTGAGCGGATACAGTAGCCGGAGTTCGGTGTTCAGCGTGCTCAACAGGCATGGGGTAAAGCTCAACAGGGGGAAGTTCAGCGGCCCTTTGGGAAACCGGAAAAAGAAAGAAGACGACAGTCCTGTGGAAGATAACCCGTAAAACGAAAAGGGCAGTAACTGCCGCTTATAATCGGTTTCACTGTCGAGAAACAAGATTGGAACAGGGTAACAGACAACAGATGTTTAATTTATTAATGCAGTTAAAATAAAAACGTAGTATGGAAGTAATATTGATAATCGTCGTGTTCTGGGTAGTGGGTAAACTTCTGAAAGCGGTGTTCGGCGGCTTCAGCAAAAGTGACTACCGGCGCGACCAGTAACATGCGTGAGGCAACGGCGGTATTGTATAGTCGGCCCTTTCGTGCCGGGAGTTATATAATAATTCGTATAAATCATTGATATGGATGAAAATGAACGATGAAAACTTATCTTATCTTGTTTTTGGCTATCGTTTTTGAGACTGTAGCCACTTCTTTCTTGAAACAGAGCGAGCAGTTTACCAAACTCGTTCCGTCCGTATTTACCATTCTGGGGTATGCTGCGGCTTTTTATTGCCTGAGTGTCGTACTGAAGAATATTCCGGTAGGTATAGCTTATGCCATTTGGTCGGGAGTGGGTATCATTCTTATCGCGCTTATAGGCTTTTTCGTTTTCAAACAGCACCTCGACTTGCCTGCCATCATCGGATTGGCCTTAATTATTGCCGGAGTGGTCGTTATCAATGTTTTCTCCAACTCGGTCTCTCATTGATGGGTATTTTTGCGGGCATTGCTCTGTCATCGTACTCCATATTAAACGAAAAGAAAGAAATCATGTTTTTCATCAGCATGGTTTCTTTCTTTTTCAGCATTATAGGCGCGGCGTCAGATATATACATTCAGCATAAGATACAAGTATGCCTTTTCGTCCTTACTATTATGATGCTCAAGTTCGAATTGTATTTTATCTTCACGGGCCAACCAGCCAATGGCACTACCCAACTCGGCATCATCCATCCCTGTAATTTTCTTTATCTCTGAAAACTCCCATTTACGGAGATGGTCACTATTCAATAAACGCCAAACTTTACCAGCGTTCTCACCAATGATATATTTATCCATAATTTATAATATATTTATTGTTTTATGTTATAATATATTATGCAAATATACAATTTCTATAACGAATTATTATCTACGACTTGCTAATGTTTATTAATTATAAAAGTAATCAGGCGTATTAGACTGATTTGATTTTAATCAGAGATAAAATAACCTGTGTATTGAAAATTTCGTTCTATTTTGTAGATTTGTATCTATTAGCGATTTAAGAGTGATTAAGTTTTTAGTCTAAAAGATAATACAGAATTGTTATGATTAAAGAATTGAGAGTTGGCAATTACGTTAATTATAAAGGTAAACCGTCTTTGGTCTGTGCATTGGATTATGATCCTAAGTTGAGAAAAGAGAATATATCCGTTGTTTATAAATGGGGAGAACCTCCGTATAAAACAAATGGAGACATTCAGCCAATATTACTTACTGAAAAATTGGTTTTGCAATGCGGTTTTAATCAGCTTGACGATTATACATTTGACAATGATGAAATGGAGATTACACAAGACTGGGATGATCAAACTATATATTACATTACCACTCATGCTAATGAATATACGGTAAGCGGACACCGCATAGAATACTTACACCAGCTCCAGAATGCGTATTTTTGTTTATCTGGTGGAAAAGAATTAGAAGTCAACCTATAAAGAAAAGAGGCTTTTAGAACTGCCTCTTTTTCTTTATATCATGCGAGGGTATTATATATTTAATCCGTCACCTCCCAGTAATAGCTTAACTCGTTCCCTTTCAGATTCTCTTTGGCGTATTGGTCGGCTTGTTCCCAAAGAGTATTGTAAAGTGCCGCCATATCCGGTCTGTTTTCATAGTATTGCCATATCTTATGGTTAAGTACCAATGTCAGTTCCGTCAAGAACTTATAGTCCTCTTTCCACTCCTTGAAAGCCCTGTTAAAAGTGTCCAGAATAGCCATCAACCCAAATCTGTCCGCTATCGAGAAATCTTCCCAAAAGGTTGTTTGTAACTCATAACCGTTCTCTTGCATAAATTCTTTAAATGTCATACGCTCTAAATTTTAAGTTTGAACTATTTTTTGTTTTTCCCTTTGGTACAATCCTGTACCGAAAGGTTGATTATTTTTCTGCCTATAGGATTGACGGTCGGTCCAGGCAAGAAGGCTGCGAAAAATACACTCTCCAACAAAGTCGGGGAGGAAGATTTTTCGACAGCAAGCGTAAGCGGTTCTTGACAGGACAGACAAACGGCAATCGAACTTTGCAGAAAAAATAAGCGGGCTTTCGGCATGGAGTGTTGGGAAACGGCTGTAAGGAGGATAAAACGGGGGAAGCTAAAATGTTATAAAAGGATTGCTTTCCGGTTGGATAGTCACGGTACAAAAGGGAACGGAACGCGCTTCGATAAAAGGGAAATAGCCATGAAAATATAAAAGGGGAATTCCGGCAAAAGGATTCAGGACACATCCATTGTCAATGTATCCCGAACCTGCACCGGTCATTATCTGTACCGAATGTTTAGGAAACCCATTTGTAACCTTCGTCCGTCAGTTCAAAATATTCGTCCATTCCCGGTTTCACAAAAAACATGATTTCAAAGGCTTCGTTGCTTCCACCTTCGGGTATCGTCATGTTGATTTCTCCATTGCGGGCTGTTCCTCTTCCCGTATTGAAACCTAAGTCTTCGTCCGCATAGGCATAATGAAATTCCACATCCGGAAATATCTCGGAAAGTTTTTGGATAAGCTGTGGCACGCCATTCCATGCCGTATCGAACCAAAGTATGTTCGGCTCTTCAAAGTCTTGGTGATAGGCATTCCATTTTGTACCCCATGTGGCGATAGACCATTCAAACCAAGTGGGATAACCGTACTTTTTCCGGTTTTCCAGATACGATGCTCCAAGTTGCAGCGCTTCTTTTCTGTCTTTTTCTGCCAATCCTTCCATCCATTGAATGGTTCTCAAAGCATCATCGTCCAATAAAAAATAGAATGGCTTCAGCTGCATTGCTTCAAGATATTTCATACCCAAATCTCCACTACTGTTTTTTTCTATCAACAGTTCTTCAGGCATAGGAATGATGTTGTTGAAGTCGATGTAACAAGGCGTATTGTCATCATCGGTTTTACCTTTTAAGAAATTCATTACTTTTTGTACTGTTTCCCGGTCTGCGTTTATTTCTAAACGGTTTGTCACATGATTAGGCATAATCTTAGTTTTTTGAAATTGTTAATACTTATTTTCCCTCTTGTCGGCTCTTCCTTCCTGAACCGCTTTGGGGTTTTACGGATGCGGTACATGGCTGTCGGGAAAACTTCATGCGGTGGCTTTTCTTGGAAAATTACTCTTACCCCGGTAAGGAAGAATTTTGCAAGAAATGCACTTCAAGTCACCGGATCAAGTGCGACGGCCTACCTTTGCATCTGGTAAAACCAAACCGGTGATGGAAAGAAGAAAAGACGGGAGATATGCGAAAGACCTGGGACGGTATAAAAGGCGGATATTGCTCCGTGAGTAATTATAAAAAAGGAATGGGGCTGATTATAAAAGGCGACGGTTCTGTGTTCGACCATTCGATAAAGGATACCGCAACCACCTCTGGCGGGTGCGTTGCGGTATTTTGTGGACAACATTTCTATGCGGCCTTGTCCGGCTTGCGCTGCCTTGTTTTCCAGCCGTACACGGCGGCTACATACGGATAGAGGGAACGTGTTCTCCGGCGGAAACCTTCTTCGTCGATTTCACGGTTGTAAATCTTATCGGCGATACGTTCCGCTTCGTCACGGTCTTTGGCGATACGATATAAGGCGTAGTTCGTACCGTCATGATGGCCCATCCGTCCGCGAATGTTGTAGCCGTCGCCGTACCATTCTGCATCGTCGCACTGGGATTTCAAAATATCGGCAATGGTGCTGCCCAATATTTGATAGCCTTGTCTCCGGCCGTTCCATAATCCCAAGTTGCCGAACACGACAATAATGCCGTCCACTTCTTTATTCAGGTTGCTCCGTTCATCGTCCAACCAGCGATATACTTCTTCTGCCCATTCTTCATCGTTGACCTCGTAACTGTCATCGTCCAATATTTCCCGCTGGGAATTTTGATAGTATTCTTTTGCCGTTTCGTCCAACAGGTCATAGCTTGACCAAATTATCTGTTTCATACGCTTTGAATTTTAAGTTTGACTTTCGTTTTTTATCCCTGCCTTCGGAGGGTTTCCCTCGTCCGGCGGGATTTGATTTTACGTGCGGACCACAAGGCGGACAGAAGGGAAATAAGGCAAGGAGGAAGCGGATAGTCCCGTGGACGGTTTCATTTGTGTTGAACAAGTATTGACGAGCTTGCGAGTTGATGGTTGTTAACCACAAATGAATCAGCACCTTGCCGATTCCCGACCGCCTTAACTTTGCACGGGAAAATCAATGGACGACGGCGAACTCTTCATGTGGAGTATGAAGGAGTATAAAAGTGCGGACGTTCCGATACGGTAACGAGTAAAACAAAAGCGGCTTGGAAGCCGCTTTGTCCGGATAAGGCAGAGGTTATTTCTTGCCTTTCTCCGGTTTCTTTTCCGGCTCGGCGGGAGTTTCCTCCTTTTCGACGGCCGGATAGAACTTGGTGGCGACCATCACGATACGGCTGTGTTTTACGCCGTCCTTGTCGGACCACTCTTCAGGTTTGAAATAACCCTCCACGGTCAGGAGCGTACCTTTGGTTAGTTGGTCGAACGAACCGATATTCTCTTTTTTGCGCCATGCTTCCATACTGGTCAAAGCGGATATGCGGCTGGTTTCATCACCGTTCTTCTCCTGACGGCTGATTGCCAATGGGAAACGTGCTACACTGGTGTTGGTGAACTGGCGGATTTCAGCGTCCTTTGCTACGAATCCGGTTACTACGAAACTGTTCTCGATCTTTTTCATTGCGATTGTTTTTTGAAGTTAATAAATCATTTTTACGGTGCGGAAAAAGTAGGTGCAGTCAAAGGGATGCACCAAGGATAGCGCATAAATACTCTTTATTTTGGAGCGCAGCCCCAAACCGAAGGCCCGATAAAGGAAGATTTATGCGGTACGCCATTGGTCAAGGCCGAATGGCCGTTCCCGTCTGCACACTAACTTTGCAACGGAATAATGATGATGACTTCGATAGAAAACGGTCGCGAAAAAGAAGAGGCAAGACAGCTCGTGGCGGATTTTGGATCGGAAGGACTTGTCCGCCTGACAACACAGAGGACGGCTTGTTCCGTCATGAAGCCGGGAAGAACATCAGGCACAGAAAACATGCCGTTCGCTGGCAAGGTGGAAACCGCACAAGCAGGTATGCCGTCCGGCCAGCCCATAAAGCTGCTTTCGTGGTGGATTTCAACGGACGGAGAGCCGACAACCGGTGTGTGCGGTGTATGGATGTCGCTGTCTCTATCCGGCAAGAGAAATGAGGGAAAGAAGAGGTAAAGGAAAAATGGCCGGAGACTGCCTTGAAACAAAGCGGAGAAGCCGCCTTTGCATGAGTGGGCATTGATATAAAAGAATATGGCGCAGCCGAAAGGTATAAAGGGGTATTTCCGAAGGAAACGGTATGAGTGTCTATTCGAAAATAAAAGAGGGTATCGCACCGGCATATCTGTCTTAGCCGGTGTAAACGGGCTGAAACTGATACTACAGCCCGTTACTGTATTTACCTTTTTTCCGTTTCGGTCTGTAATTCTACCGGCTCGTCATCCCATGTCAGTTCTTTGCCGAGAAGTTTGTAAACAGTCCCTTTGGGGAGTTCTATCTCGATTGGTACGTTGTACACTTCTTCCAAATACTCCCAATACCCACCCCAGCCCCGAACGGGCTTTTCGGGCATAATCCATTCTGTTCCGTCTTTATTTACTGCCAACCATGCCATAATATTACATTTTTAATCTGTTTCTCTGTGATAATTTTATTCTTCTTGTGTTATCATTCTCTTGCTGTATTCCAAAATTTTATCCATCGTAAGCCACTCCGGTTTTTCGTCCTCTGTGAAACTATCATGCAGTTTTATCATAAACTCAATTTGCAATTTTTCGTCACCAGCCCATAAGGATTTGGGGTGTCTGTTACCGTAATTAAGGTAATACTCACAATCTGACTGTAAGCGTCCTAATAACTGATATCTGAAAACTGAATCTCTGTGTATTACTTCGTCTACCGTTACTCTTCCATTTGAATTTGTTACATTGTTTGCCATAACCTATAAAATTTTAAGTTTTCTTTTTTCCCCTCTTGTAGCACCAGCTACTTTCGGGCCTGATTTAATTATGTCGCCTCGAAAGGTGTCATGGGCTCTTTATGCAAGGTTTCACGATTAAATACTACCCGTGCGAAGCGGAGGGTGGAGATTTTGTCGTGAACCGTCAGGCTTGACCTTGCATACAAGAATGGCATGACAAGTACCTTTGCGACACAATTCATATCAGGCAGCCCGAAAGCGATGTGCGAATACAGGGAAGAGAAGGTCTCTTGCAAAAGGTCCGATAGTTTATATAAAAGGGTTGCAGCGAAAAGAAAAATATAAATGGATATTCCGGGCTGTATAAGAATTTTGATCGTGAGGATAAAAAAGGTATTGCGCCAGCATGTTTGTCGTGAGAAAAGAAACGGGCTGAAATTGGCAGTTCCGGTTCAGCCCGTAAAAGTACATCGGAGGTCTCTTGCCTGTTCCCGTCAGAAATGGGCTACCATAATCCGATGTTTGAAAATTCTGTTTTTATCGCTCGGTCGCCGTTGGTTTATCCAGATATGGTGTGCTCCGTATCCGAATATGAAATACTCATCGAGCGGGGTTTCGTTCTTCAAACGTTCCATACTTGCACGAAGTTCGGTTTCATCGGTTGAAAGAAGAATCGTGTTCATGATTCGGAAATAGATTTCTTCCGCTTCATCGCTATAGCGGCAAAAGACGTGTTCGATTGTTACGTTCATGGTTCTATTGGTTTGATTGAGGTGTTTCGGGTACATTAGTCATTATTGATTCTCCGTCTTGATTGAAAATTTCTATTGTCGGGTTGCCGTCGTTTTCTTCGGGGAGCATAAATTCCGATGTATCGGTCAATGCTTGCCACTCTTCATAGCAAAGACGTTTGTCAATGATGTTCGACACGTCCTCACAGTTCCATGAGCGGACGATTGCCTCGGCTTCTTCGTAACTGTCCGCTTCCACACTGAAATAATCCCGTTCCCAACTTGTAACCTTACGGTCTTGATAAAATTTGTATTTTCCCATATCCTTGTTTTTAACCGTTTACTTCTACAATATCCTCAATTCTGCCGTACAGTATTGAGCGTAACGCTGTTTTGTCAGTAGCATAATACTCGTGAATACTTCCGTGCTGTTTGACGAAATACCGTTTGAGAACATCGGAGAAGTCAAAGTGATAACCGCTCAAGGCAATTCCACGTTTGAAATAGACGCTCTCTCGCACGTTACGGGTAATCCAGTTTTTTTCTTCCCGGTTTAACTTGCCTCCGTTATTCAAGTGTACTCGCAATTTGTAAACCTTGCTCTCCTGTAATGTCGCCAGTTCGGGAATGTCCCATTTGACGAATTTTGTTGCTATCTGTATCATACGTTTGCTATCGTTTAATCATGAATAATCACTTCATCACGGTATTCTGAAATTTCCTTGCCGCTTTCAAGGCGGACAACTATGGTATTGCCATAGTCGCCCACGATTGTGCCCTCTGTGTAACCTTTATATGGATTGAGTAGCGTGCAGGATAAGCCGATAATATCGCTGTCTTCTTCGTATTCGTACATAGTGAATTTGTTTTAGGTTACAGCTTGATGTCCCATTTGCCTTGCGAGAATATCCGAAAGCTCACGTATTCGTTCTCTAACTCGTATGTTAGTATGCGGATATAGATTTTGTCTTTGGCTGCCAATAAGGCTATTAGTTCGTTGATTGCTTTTTCCGGGTATTCCCAGCGGGAATCAAATTCGGCATCAACCGTGTCGCCATACCGGTTGACAAAGCCGTTGAAATTATCGTCCAGAAATGCCTCTATCTTATCGAGGTCCTGTTTGTTTTCCGTACTTGCGTGGAAAATGTTTGTTGCGTAGTTTGCCATAACTTTGAATTTTAAATTTTCTTTTTTCCCTCTTGTAGCATCAGCTACTTTCGGGTTTGATTTAATTATGTCGCCTCGAAAGGTGTCATGGCTCTTTATGCAAGGTTTCATGATTAAATACTACCCGTGCGAAGCGAAGGGTGGAGATTTTGTCGTGAACCGTCAGGCTTTGACCTTGCATACAAGAAAGACATGACAAATACCTTTGCGACACAATTCATATCAGGCAACCCGAAAGCCGATGTGCGAACACAGGGAAGGGAAGATCTCGTATAAAAGGTTGACGGTTTATAGAAAGGGGTTGCAGCGAAAAGAAAAATATGACGTGGAATGTTTTTTTCTTTTGGCTGTACAATGGGACCGGAGTGTTTTACGAAGTTCGGGAAAAGGTTTAGTTTAGTCCATTAGCCTATATATATGCTAAATCAAAGTAAACTATATTTAGGCAGACAAATTTGCCTGCCTATAAGTTTTTTCCTTATCTTTGTATGAACTAAAGAATACTTGCTTTTTTCTTTTGGCTGCAGTGGTTCTTGGAAGCTCACATGCAACCATCGGACGAAAAAAATCTGGTGGGAAGCTGTTCAAGAAGTTCCGATTATAAGCAAGTGCAAAGAAAGAAACAGAGTGAAAACAAAAAATTGGGAAATACCTTTAATTAACGATTTTGTTTCTTGTTTGTTCCTCAATTAAAATCGCAAAAAATTCAATAAACTGATTTTCAAACTATTATATAAGCTATTTTTGAGGAATTGAATTTATTTCCAATATAGACAGTAAAGAAATCATCGATAAAGTGAAACAGAAACTTCACGATGTACTCGGTTTGGACAAAAACAGGGAAACCGAACCGGAGTGTAAAAAATATATTCTCGCAAATATAAAAGAAGCCTTCTGCGAACAAGAAAGAGTAAGAACCGGAGAAAGCAAGTCAAGACCGGCCGAAGAACTACTTGCAGAACTTATCAGAGAAAGGGAAGGTAATGATTGAAATACATACCATCGTAACCTTTGATAAAGAAATGAAACGGCTTAGTAAGAAGTATCATTCAATAATTAAAGATTACGCAGCTCTGATAGAAGATTTAAAAAAGAATCCGCATATAGGGGTAGACCTGGGAAACGGCATACGAAAAGTACGAATGGCTATAGCCAGTAAAGGGAAAGGAAAGAGCGGAGGCGCACGGGTCATCACCGATACATCAGCCATTATCAGCGTAGAAGAAGGCAGAGTTACCCTACTTACCATTTATGACAAATCCGACCGGGAAAATATCTCCGACAATGAGATAATAAGACTTCAACAAGAAATTCTGAGGAAGTAACACTTACCAACCTTTATCTTCTGAACAAACCTCCCCCCTCGTCTGTTACAAGGACTCATAAACCTAAACCGTAACAGACGTATGGAAAAAAAGAAAATACCCGTCGCACTGATGATAGCGGCAGGAATGCTCTTATACAACAACACCGTCGCGGCGCAGAGCCTCCCTCCCACGCAGGAAACTTCGCAACATCAGCTTAGCTTTAACGAGGCGCTGCAACTGCTGCACAAAGGCAACCAAAGCCTGAAGATAGCCGACAAAGGCATCGACATAGCCCGTGCCGAACGTGGGAAGCTGAATGCTTTCTGGATGCCCAGCCTGCAATCGACCGGAGCATTTGTGCACCTTTCGGAGAAGATAGAAGTGAAGCAACCGCTTTCTCAATTCACCGATCCGGCCAAAGACTTCGTACATTCCATCTTGCCGGACGATAAAATCATATCGTCCATACTCGATCAAATCGGGACGAACACACTCATCTTTCCGTTGGCACCGCGCAACCTGACCACTGTCGACCTGACCGCCGAATGGGTATTGTTCGCCGGAGGCAAACGTATTCATGCCACTAAGATAGGCAATACGATGATAGACCTTGCCCGTGAGAACCGGGCACAGACCGATGCCACCCAACGAACACTGCTTGCCGAAAGCTACTACGGATTGCGCCTGGCACAAGAAATTGTCGGTGTCCGCCTGGAATCGTACAAAGCACTGAAGCTGCATTACGAGAACGCATTGAAACTGGAGTCCACCGGTATGATAGATAAAGCGGCACGCCTCTTTGCCCAAGTCAACATGGACGAAGCACTGCGTGAACTGGAAGCCGCCCGCAAGGAAGAGGCCGTGGTGCAACGCACCCTCAAGACCTTGCTGAATCTGGAGACGAGCGGAGACATCTCACCTTCCTCTCCCTTGTTTATCAACGATACTCTTCCTCCGAAGATGGAGTTTATGCAGGTAGTGGGCATCAGCAACTATCTGCTCAACCAACTGAGTCTTCAAGAACACATGGCCAAGCAGCAGGTCCGCATCGACCAGAGTGGCTATCTGCCCAATATCGCCCTTTTCGGCAAACAAACTCTTTATTCACATGGCATACAGAGCAACCTGTTGCCCCGCACCATGATCGGGGTAGGCTTCACCTGGAACCTTTTCGACGGACTGGAACGGGAGAAGCGAATCCGGCAATCACGCCTGACACAACAAACCCTTGCACTGGGACAGGAGAAAGCACGTGACGACCTGTCCGTCGGGGTAGACAAACTATACACCGGCCTGCAAAAGGCACTCGACAACGTGCGGGCGCTGAACACCACCATCGAACTGAGTGAAGAACTGGTACGGATGAGGAAAAAAGCCTTCGCCGAAGGAATGGCCACTTCGACAGAGGTAGTAGACGCAGAAACCTTACTTTCGAAAACAAAAGTAGCCAGACTGGCGGCCTACTACGAATATGACGTGACGCTGATGAATCTGCTGGCACTGTGCGGAATACCGGAACAGTTCGGAAGCATGAAGGACGTCACCTCTCTTCCCATTACGGAGAACAGAAGAAATGAAATAGAAATCGAATGAACGGAGTAACCAATAAAACAATAATAAGAGATGGAGAATTCAGAATCTAAAAAAGGCAGAACCTTAAGTATCGCATTCATCGTTGTACTTGTGGCAGTAGCGCTCTTCACCGTCATCGGAATGATTGCCATGCGCCACCAGCCTCTCGTCTTGCAAGGGCAGGCCGAAGCTACCGAGATTCGCATCAGCGGCAAACTGCCGGGACGCATCGACACCTTCCTGGTTGAAGAAGGCCAGTGGGTGAAACAAGGAGATACGCTGGTAGTCATCAACAGTCCGACTGTAGAGGCCAAGTATCGCCAGGTGGACGCATTGAAACAAGTAGCCGTAGAACAGAACAAGAAGATTGACGCCGGAACCCGCAAGCAGATCATAGCTACGGCGCAGCAATTATGGAACAAAACTCAAAGCGACCTGACATTGGCACGGACAACGTACAACCGTATTCTCACTTTATATAAGGACAGTGTAGTCACTTCTCAACGTAAAGATGAAGTGGAAGCCATGTACAAAGCCGCACAAGCGGCCGAACGGGCTGCTTACGAGCAATATCAAATGGCTGTAGACGGAGCGCAAAGTGAAGATAAAGCCTCGGCCCGCTCGATGGTCAATGCGGCCAACAGCACGGTTGATGAAGTTTCATCACTCCTGGTGGATGCCCGCCTGATCGCACCGGAAGATGGACAAATAGCAACCATCTTTCCTAAACGGGGCGAACTTGTCGCACCGGGCACTCCGATCATGAACCTGGTGGTGATGGATGATATACACGTGGTACTGAACGTAAGGGAAGACCTGATGCCGGACTTCCGTATGGGAGGTACATTCATTGGGGATGTGCCCGCCCTGGCCCAAAAAGGAATCGGGTTCAAGATATATTATATCAGTCCGCTGGGTAGTTTTGCTACCTGGAAGTCGACCAAGCAAACGGGCAGCTATGATTTACAGACATTCGAAATCCATGCTCGTCCCACTAAGAAAGTGGAGGGGCTGCGTCCGGGAATGTCGGTACTGGTAGAAATCAAATAGAGAAATGAATACGATTCACCACAGAAGACACAGAGAATCACAGAGTTTTAATCTCTTGTTTACAGGATGTTTAAGAGAAAAGATATTCTCAGTGGGACTCTGTGCTACTCTGTGGTAAATCAAAACTCAAAGACAATCTAATTATGCAACACTCCCCTATAACCCGTGTCATACAACGTGAGTGGCAACGGATGACCTCTCGACGCCTCTACTTCGGTGTCTGCCTGGTACTTCCGTTGTTCACGCTCTTTTTCATGGCTACCATATTCGGCAACGGGCAGATGGAAAATATCCCCATCGGCATTGTCGACCGGGACAACACGGCCACTTCGAGAGATATTACCCGGCGGATGTCTGCCGTACCCACCTTCCGGGTAACCCGCCACTTCGTTGACGAAGCCGAGGCACGCAAAGCGGTACAGCAGAAAGAAATATATGGTTATCTCTCGATCCCTCCCCGCTTTGAACAAGATATGATATCGGGGCAGGACGCCACTCTGAACTATTATTATCACTATGCCCTGCTCTCGGTGGGAGGTGAGTTGATGGCCGCCTTCGAAAGCTCGCTCGCACCCGTAGCTCTCTCCCCCATCGTGATGAAAGCTGTGGCGCTGGGAGTGAACGAACAGCAGATAGAAACCTTTCTGCTCCCCGTGCAAGCCAACAATCATCCCATTTATAACCCGTCGCTGGATTACTCGGTCTACCTGAGCCAGCCTTTCTTTTTTGTACTCTTTCAGGTGTTGGTACTGCTTATCACGGTATATGCCGTAGGAAGCGAAATAAAGTTCGGTACAGCCGGTCAATGGTTGCAGGCGGCGGGCGGCGACATCACGGTTGCCGTTACGGGCAAGCTGTTGCCTTATACGCTTATCTTCAGCCTGATCGGTATATTGGGCAACTTTGTCATGTTTGGCATCCTGCATATACCTTTTCAAGGGAGTTGGCTGCTGCTCAACGTCATGACAGTGCTCTTTATCATTGCCACCCAGGCACTGGCATTGTTCATCTTCTCCCTGTTCCCTGCCGTGGCAATCATCATCAGTATCGTATCCATGGTCGGCTCGCTGGGAGCTACTTTATCCGGTGTCACCTTTCCGGTACTCAACATGTATCCGTTGGTGCGCGACGCCTCTTATCTGTTTCCGGTGCGCCATTACACCGAAATTACACAAACCATGCTCTACTATGGCGGCGGATTTATCCACCTATGGCCTTCGGCAGTGATACTCTGTATCTTCCCGTTATTGGCGTTGGCGATGCTTCCGCACCTCAGACGAGCCATAATCAGTCGTAAATATGAAAACATCCGGTAAACTTTCGCAGATTTCCTTTATCATCGCACGTGAGTTTCGTGCCATCAGCACCAGCTATGCCGTACTGTTGGTACTGATGGGAGGTATCTTTGTTTATGGGTTGCTCTATAACTATATGTATGCTCCCAATATCGTGACCGACGCTCCGGTGGCAGTGGTCGACAACTCGCACAGCAGCCTTAGCCGGCAATACATCCGTTGGCTCGACGCCACGCCGCAAGTAGCCGTATACGCACAAGCCGTGGACTATCGGGAAGCCCGCGAATGGATGAAAGAGGGCAAGGTACAAGGCATTCTGTACATTCCGCATGATTTTGAGACCCGTGTCTTCCAGGGACGCGAGGCTGTATTCTCACTATACGCCACCACAGACGCCTTTCTCTATTTTGAAGCGCTGCAAGAAGCCACTTCACGTGTATACCTTGCCATCAACGATGCCCATCGCATGGACGGTGCCGTATTCCTCCCCCCGCAGGGACTGCTTGCCGTGGCCATGGCCAAGCCCGTAAACGTGGCCGGCACCGCACTCTATAACCACACCGAGGGGTATGGTTCTTATCTGATTCCGGCTGTCATGATGGTCATTATCTTCCAGACCTTATTGATGGTTATCGGTATGCTGACGGGTGACGAGTATCAGCACCGCGCTACAGAACCGTTGCTTCCGGGGGGCAGGACAGCGGATAAAAGCGGACTCTGGGGAGGGGCAATGCGTCTTGTTGCCGGAAAGACTTTTGTGTACTGCGGACTTTATACGGTCTTCTCCATGTTCTTGTTAGGATTATTACCCCACTTCTTCAGCATTCCCAATATCGGAAACGGACTGTACATTACCGCTATGATGGTACCTTATCTGATGGCGACCTCTTTCTTCGGGCTGGCAGCCTCGCGTTACTTCACCGATTCGGAAGCTCCGCTGCTGATGATCGCTTTCTTCTCGGTAGGCTTGATTTTCCTGTCCGGAGTCTCCTACCCGCTGGAACTGATGCCATGGTATTGGCGCATGGCACATTACATCCTCCCGGCCGCACCCGCCACGCTTGCTTTCGTCAAGCTAAACTCGATGGGAGCCGATATGGCAGACATACAGCCGGAATACATTACACTGTGGATACAGGTGATCGTCTATTTCGGGCTCAGCGTGTGGGTATACAAGAAAAAGCTGGAAGCGTGAACCAGAAGCGTGAACCCTTCCCCAACTCGGAGATTACGCCAATGTGTCCGCCCATCTTCTCGATAATGCTTTTGCACAGGGGAAGCCCCAACCCGGTACCTTGTACAAAACTGTCCACTTTCATAAAGCGGTCGAAAACAGCTTCCTGATTTTCAATGGAAATACCGATACCTGTATCTTCTACGAACATTTCAAGTTGCTGCCGGGCATCGATCCGATAGCCGACAGTGATGGTGCCTCGATGCGTAAACTTAATCGCATTGCTCATAAAGTTGGTAACCACCTGATTCAGATATCCGCTGTCGGCACTGAACCAGGCATCGAGCGGTGAGTCCTCGTCAATCTGCAGTTCGACTCCTTCGGGCACCTTGTTCCTCATCTTCTGCACCATCATGGCACAGAACTGATAAAGGCAGACAGGTTTCGACATATACTCAAACGATCCCGCATCGATCTTTGAAAGATCGATGATATCCGAAAACAATTGCAGAAGCAATGTATTGTTTTTCTGTATGGTCCGGCGGAACTCTTCCTGCTCTGCCGGATCGTCAACCGTCATCAGAAGATCGGAGAAGCCTACAATGGCATTCAGCGGCGTACGTATTTCATGACTGATGTTTGCCAGGAAAGCAGACTTCAGCCGATTGGACTCTTCCGCCTTGTCCCGTGCGGCCCGAAGCTCCGCTTCCGTCTCTTTCTGGACTGTTATATCATAGTTCACCTCTACCAGTTCCAACCGTGGATTGGGTGACTGATAGGCAGTCACCATAGAAGACTTGTGTATCCAGTTCCACCGATCCGAACCATCTGCCGGACGAATACGCAGATCACCGTCAAAGAAGCGTTCCGTACCCGCTTTCGCCTTTTCATAAAAATCGAGCACTGACTTACGGTCATCAGGATGCATGTGTGAAAAGATACCGATAATGTCCGCCAAAGGTGTATCATGGCTTTCTCCCAGATTACGATACCACTGGCGGACGGCGAATCCGGTGTGATCCAGCAGATTGATTTTGGCATACCCCACTTTGGAATAATCAGAGATAATAGAGAAGAAGTTCTCAAAGTCGTGCACCTTACTCAGCGCATTGTTGCGCTCCGTATTATCGATATTGACCAACAGGTAGTTTGACAGGTTGTCTTCCGCATCATAAAGCATCAGGCTCCGTATGTCGAGATCCATCACTCCTCTTCGCTCCGACTGAAAAAGCCTGCGTTCTTCATCGAAATCGTATTTCAGATGAAATGTACCGGGACGGCCTGCCCGAAGGCTTTCATGTATATCCCGGGTCATATTGGGACTTTCAAACAGGTTCAGTCCGACGATCCGGTTCTTATCGCCGACACCGAATATCTCGAGGTTGCGGTTATTGCAGTCCAGCAACATACCTTCCTTATTATATAGTTCGAGACCCACCGGAATATTGGTGAATATATCGTGAAACAATTTCTCACTGTGCATCACCCGCTCTTTGATGATGCGCAGCTCCATGCAGATACTAATGATATTTGCCAGCGAAGAGAACCATTGATAATCTTCACTGTTCCACTTCCGGTATCCGTCTACGATGTCGATACCCATATATCCCCATACCCCTTCCTCACGCATCAGAGGTGCCAGCATCATCGAGTTTGTCCCGTTTTCGGCCAGTACTTCGCGATCACGCACGGCAAGCGGAGGCAGTTCGTCGGGTGAGTTCAAAATAACGGGACGATTAGCATGTATCTGCTGATAGAACCAGGGAGCATCTTCCGAACAGATATTCTGTAGTTTCTCTTTCAGGGTGATCACGTTACAGGCCGCCACTTCATAAAGGCAGCTTTGATTTCCGTTTTTCCAGTTGTAGCGCACGATGTAGACCCGGGCACCTTTAAAGAAGTACAGAATGTCAGCCAGCATTTCTTCAAACAATTCGTCACCGGTATCATTACTCAAAAGTTTCAGGAGCGAGTTGGCAATGGAGTTCTGGCAATAGAGCAAATTGTTGATGCGCTGATTCCATGCACATTGATAACCTTGTGTCTCCGGACTCTCTATCCGCTGGCCATATCCGGTGGCAATCAATTGCCCTTCTTCATTCTCCTCCTCCATGCTCAACGCACAATGTATCCAGAATACATTACCGCGACCGGAAGTCACAGGAAAGGTCTGTTCGAACACCCCCTTCCGAGGTATGGAGGTAAACTCATCCGTAATGCGCTTACGATAATCCTGTCGTACGGTAGACATCAACTCGTCAATGTCTAACCATTCACTACTGACTTCCAATGATTTAAGCAGGGTTTCCGAAATAAAACACTTTCCTGTAGTGAAGTTCACTTCCCACCATCCGATCTGTGCCGAAGCACAAATCCTGTTTAGTTTGGCTATGTCGCCCAAAGGATTTTTACTAATTATCATGTTTGCTTTGTTTTGGAAGGGAAACAGTTACTGCCCGAGTGTTTTCACTTCGTTTTTATATCATCCTCCCTGTCCCTCTGCCGGAAAGGATTTGGAACGGATGCTTGTTTTTATTTCTTCTTTGTCTTATATGCGAAAGCCTGCCAGCGTTCCTCCGGCCAGTCCTGTTGTTGCATGTCGAAGCGTGCCATTACAAAAAACAGATCGGACAGACGATTGATAAAGCTCAGAATATCTTCCGGAACAGCATCTTGCCGGTTCAAGGTCCAGAGCCGCCGCTCTGCACGGCGGGCTACGGTACGGGCAAACTGTAACTGAGCAGAGACAGGTGTGCCACCGGGCAACAGGAAATAACCGTTCTCTTTCAGTCCGGCAGTCATTGTATCCATCTCTTGCTCACAGAAAGCCGCCAGTCCGGGCGACAGCACATTGGGATTCTTATCGCGAATGGCGGATGGAGTAGCCACATGACTCATAACCACCATTAACTCTCTTTGGAGGTGGTGCAGCAACTTCTGCCAGTCATGCTCCTGAGGGAGCAATGAACGGATAATGCCGATCACTGCATTCAATTCATCGATGGTCCCGTTCGCCTCGATCCGGATATCATCTTTCTCTACCCTTTCTCCGCCATGAATGCCGGTTGTTCCCCGGTCACCGGTCCGTGTATAGATTCGTTTCATCATTCAAACAATTTAAGTAAATCGATCTCTCCCCAGTATAGATGCGTATAACTGGCTATCACGTTTTTATATCGGAACACAGGTGTACTGACAGGCATTCTCTTAGCATTGTATACCTGAGTGACAGATTCCAGTGACTCTTCCGGTTTCGGCTCGAATTGTGTATAGTGAAACTCGTGTCCGCGAAGATGTTGGCCGTTATAATCGAACTGCCGGTACCCCAGAGTCAAGCGCCTGTCAGCCTTACGATTCGAGATAAAGAACGGAAGTACCCCTGCCTGCAACCCGACCTCACTGTCCGAGTGCTCCGACCGGTCAAGGAGAATGCCTTTAGAGAGATAAATCATTCCTCCGCATTCGGCAAGTACTCGTCCGCCGGACTCCGCGTAGTTACGTATAGACTGCATCCTTTGCCAAGCCTGACGCAATTTCTCATAATGCTTTTCCGGATAGCCTCCGGGAAGATAAAGCAAGTCCGTACCTTCTGGCAACGGGCGATTATCCTCCGGATTAAAGAGAATAACGGTTCCCAGGCGGCAAAGCACATCCAGATGTTCCTGATAAATGAAAGAGAAAGATTCCGAATTGCATGCCACGGAGATCTTTAAATCTTCCTGTAGAGAAATATTTGAAACAGGAGGTATCGGAGCAGGAAGTTTCGTTTCCTCAAGCAAACGGTTATAGTCGATGTACTTTTCCATTAATCCGGTCAGCTCTTCCAGTGCGTCCGTTCCTTTCGAATGGCTGAAATCCAGCCCCAGATAACGTGATTCCTGTACCAAGCTCTCCTGTTTGGGCAAATACCCCAAACAGGTAATTCCCAACTCGGTACAGACTTCCTGCAACATTTCGTAATGGCGCGGAGACCCTACCCGATTGAATATAACACCCGCTATCCTGATCTCGGGCCGAAAGTGAATGAAGCCCGAAAGCAAAGGAGCCACCGAATAAGCGGCCGATTTGGCATCGACCACCAATATGACAGGTAAATTCAGTAATCCGGCCACTTCTGCCGAGGAACCCCGGTCACGGTCGTAACCGTCATACATCCCCATCATACCCTCCGTGATGCAGGCATCGGCCCCTGTGGCATAACGGGCATAAAGCTCCTTTACATGTCCGGCCGAAGCCATAAAGGTATCCAAATTGATGGAAGGACGTCTGCAAACTGCCGTATGATATTTGGTGTCGATATAGTCGGGACCGCATTTGAAAGGTTGAACCTTCAGTCCCTTCTTAATCAACAGAGCCATCAATCCACGACTGACCGTTGTCTTTCCACTGCCCGAAGAAGGAGCCGCTATCAGAAATTGAGAAATCATCCTACATTCCATTATTGTCGGTTTTTATCCTACAAAGATACAGATATTTCTCTGTGAGGGTGCATCTTTACCGGTAAAAAGTGCTACGGCTGCTTGCCCGGCATCAACTCCAGAAACAGGGTGGTGGTAAGTAAGATTCCGATAGATACGCATACAAAGACAAGCAACCAATTAATGTACTTTGCTTTAGGCTTTGTATCGGCATGCAGGTTGTTGAGGAAATACTCCCGGAAAAAGAGATATAAGGCAGGGATCGTTGCACTGGCCAAAAGGAAATCCTCCGGAATATTAAAGAAGTAAGTCTTCGATAAGCCGATCAGCGACCAATGGCACAGGAACAGCACCAAAAACATATTTACCTTACGGGAGAACAACAAAAGCAGACCGATCGTGAAAACTGTTACCGAGCAAGGCATTACCGGCGATGTAATGCCTGGAAAAATAAGTCCTCTCGCAATGGATACCAAAGGATATACAAATGGTAAAATCAACAATACGTACGAAAGGATATCATATTTATATGTACGTTCGAAAGTAGTATATCCGGTGATGGCATCCCATACCCATATCGTGGCCATAACTACCCAGAACATAGCCAGCGCCCCGTTATAACTGCGCTCGTCACAACAGATGGCATAATATGCGATAGCAATCCACAAATACAGAAAAATCATATATAGCTTCATGCCCATCTTTACCCACGGACGGGGATTCTTTATAAGCATCACTGTCAACAGCAGGCCGGCGACAATGATCAGCAACTGATAGAACCATGTAGCAGAATTATAATACGCAATAGTTTTCCAGAAAATCTCCATAAAATATAGATTCTTTATTTAATAGATAAATTGATTAATGCCGTGTCAGGGAAAAAGCTTTGTGAGGAAGCAGAAACATGGGGAAGGTAGCTCCTACTGCCAACATAAAGATAACGGTACAGGTAACCAGGCCATTAGAGAAAAACGTCTCCATGTATTTGCCCAGACGCTCCGGTTCGTTCATTGTTTGCAGACTCATAATCAACGAGAACACCATATTGTAGGCAAACTTACCCGGAATCATCGGGAGCAATGCCGGTATATAAAGCACAGTCATCGGACAATACACCTTCCGCCCGAGCCACAAACTGCCAAAGCCGATAACCAATGCCCCGAACAAAGAAGCCGTGGCAATGTCGACACCCAGGAAAGTCATCAGGCAATAACGACAGGCATGTCCGGCTGCCGCAAGTATCGCAATCATCTTGAAAGCCCGCAACGGAGGATCGGATATGGCGCCAAAACCAATACCCGCTATTGCGGCAAAAAATCCATCGGAAAGAATATCTAAAGCTATCATATCAAACTGTTTTTAACCATTAACAATGTAAACGACAGGCCTATCGCAATGCTGACAATCAGTAGCGCGGCTTCCGTCAATCGGGCAAATCCCGTAAGGATGTATCCCTCTACAATATCAATCACACCGTTGATCAACGGTACACCCGGAACCAGATAAAGCACGCTGGTGGCAAGAGCTATCTCCGAAGTGGTATCAAAAATCAGTGCCGTCGATGCACAAAGCGACGCAACAAAAGCGGAAACAATGAAAATAATATAATGATTGATTTTCTTCTTCTGCATCTGTTGCTTCAGGAAAAGTCCGGTGATGGTAGCCGAAAAGACAATGCCCATAGAAATAATATCGCCACCAAACAACTTACAGAATGAAGCATTGGCAAATCCGACCAGTAAAAGAACAAATAGCGGATCTATTTTCGGTGCCGATATGATTTTGTTGAACTTATCCGACAATTCGTGTAAAGACAGATGTTTGTCGTAAACCTCCCAGCTCAAGGCACTCAACTCTGAGTTGTGTTCAAAACTGATCGGATGGGGAGGGATATCAATCACTTCATTGCAGGCTTCACGCGTCTCGTTGTCGATGATAGTCAGAATGATGTTTTTGTGAAACACACTCAACTTCACATCCACTCCATAGGCTTCTCCGATGCGCTTTGAATTACGGATCACACGGGAGGTATGCACACCTGCTCCCATCAAATGGGCCGAATATCCGGCAATGAACTTGGATATGGAAATCAAAGATTCATTTGTAGTCATAAAATTGCTCACTTATTTAAATCGGGCGCAAAAGTACAAAAAAGAAAGGAAAGAGAAAGCACATAAGTCATTTCATTTCACCAGACTCTCCTTGTCACATTGCTTATCTTTATTATTATTTAGAACTCAACCTAACGAAAGAATTAATAATTGTGCCGTAAGCACACGCAGGAACATCGTCAGCGGATAGACTGTAGCATAACCTACTGCCGGCGCATCACACGATGTCAGATCATTGGAGTAGGCCAACGCCGGTGGATTCGTTGTGGAACCGGCCAACACCCCTATCAACGTATAATAGTTCAGCTTGAAAGCATAACGTCCGATAAAACCGGCCAGCAGCAGGGGAACGACTGTTATAATCATACCGTAAGCGATCCACACATAACCGCCTTCATGGATAATGGTTTCCACAAATCCATCGCCGGCTCCGAGACCGACACAAGCAAGAAACAGCGAGATGCCGATTTCCCTTATCATCAGATTGGCACTCATAGTGGTATAAGTAATCAGCTTATACTGCGGGCCGAAGCGGCTGATAAGAATCGAAACAATCAACGGGCCTCCTGCCAACCCGAGTTTAACCGGTTGGGGAATTCCGGGAAACATAAACGGGATGCTACCTAGGATACATCCCAAGGCAATACCCAGAAAAATAGGAATCAGATTCGGATGATTCAGGCGTTTCATCGAATTACCCAATACCTTTTCTGCATGACTCACCGCCAACTCACTGCCGACAATCGTCACACGGTCTCCCATTTGTAATTGCAACTGGGGACTTGCCACCAAATCCACTCCCGAACGGTTGACGCGGGTGACACTGGCACCAAAATTATTACGAATCTTCAATTGCGCCAATGTCTTACCGTTCAGTTCGGGCTTGGTTATCAGAATTCGGCGTGAAATCAGTTCTTTGTTCAGCTGTTCCCATTCCACTTCGATCGGTTTGCCGAAAAACGCAGTGATCGCCTCTATATCTATCGGAGTCGCAATAACCAATATTTCATCACCCAGATGAAGCTCAGTATCGGAATTTACCAATTCCGACTCTTTCTTTCCATTCAAATGCCGGATACGCGATACCACAAAATTACGGTTTACCAATGGACGTATATCCTTAATACGTTTACCGTGAAGAGCTTCATTACGGACCTCCAATGAAACAGGACGTACTGTCAACTCTTGTAAATGTCCCAGTCCCTGTTCGGCTTCGGCTTCCTCCTGCTTGGTATTAATACGGAAAAGGTATTTAAGGCCTAACAGCGACATGATGCATCCCACTACGCCCAACGGATAGGCTACAGCATATCCCAAAGCAATCTCCGGTGCATCTATCCCGGTCAGGTCACTGTTGGCCTGTTGCGCAGCACCCAATCCGGGTGTGTTGGTCACCGCTCCCGATAAAATACCTACCATGGTGGTAATCGGTATTCCGGTTATAAAATGCAATGCAAGGGTAATGATGACTCCTCCAAAGACAACGATCATAGCCAACATATTGAGGGTGAATCCTCCTTTCTTAAAAGCGGAGAAGAATCCGGGCCCCACTTGCAATCCGATGGAATATACAAATAAGATAAGTCCGAACTCCTTCAGAAAGTGCAATAAATGCTCGTTCAGATTCAGATTAAAATGTCCGAAGACAATGCCGACAAACAAAATCCAGGTAACTCCCAGAGAGATGCCTGCTACTTTTATTTTACCCAGCATAATGCCAAACGCAATGACCAGCGACAGGATAAGCACGGAATGTGCCACTCCTCCACCCCAAAGGTTGGGGTATCCCTCAAACAGGTTTCTTAAAAGTTCCATAGTATAAAAAGTTATGTTGATTGAATACTTGTTTACATATCCCCGGAGAGTCGATCAGTTACTTCACCCACACCATCCGTACAAGAAAGATTTGCCTTACAGGCCAATTCCCCTTCTTGTATTTTCTTTAGGCAATCGTGACACAAACAGTCCGGGAAATGCTCCTTGATATAAGCACGTTGCAGCGAGTCGAGCTTTACCGTAGCACAATGACATAATAATATATTGTCGTGCCGGCATTGAAACACAGCACCACAACACGGACATACCTTTTTCACAGGCACACCACCTTTCTTTTTTTCCTGATTAAATACTTTTTTCGTACTGCTTTCCTAATCCCACGAGTAAAAACAGCCTTTGATGAACGGCAGGTCTTCTGACTGACTTCTAATCTTGAAGCCTTCCCAACGGAGGTGTTCCCCCCACGTCAGTGGCGAAAGGATTGTTTCAAGATATCGATGAAGCTTCACAGCAGCGGGACTGTCCGGGATTTACACCCGATTCCCTTTTAATCCGAATGACGAAAGTCTTCATTCGAAACCAATTCGGGACAAAGATAAGGATAAAAACCAATAGATGAAGAATTGTTAATGAAAAATATAAGATTCATCTTCCTTTATACACTCCGACAGCGAGAATCCGGCTCCCTTTCCATCAGTGCCTCAATAAAGGCTGAATCGGCATCTTCCTCTTTTAGAGCCTCTTTTTCATCAAAATAGAGATTCTAAAAGGAGGATGCAGAATGTCAAATTTCCAAAAACAAAGCGTCTATCAGGACTTTTTTATATGTACCTATTAATCGGTATATTTTTTAATTTATTTCTATATAATCTAATAAATGTATATATTTGCAGCCGCTTAGGTGATGCATACCGAACTTTCTGTTCGTTGCATAAAAGGGAATCGGGTGTAAATCCCGAACAGTGCCCGCTACTGTGATCCCCCTGCTCTTCTACTGTTGCCATCATAATCGGAAGAAGATAAGAAAAGCATTTCTACATATACCACTGTCATAGCCTGTAAAGCATGACGGGAAGGTAGCTTTTCAAAAAGGGATAGTCAGGAAACCTGCCGAAGCAGACATAGATAACAGTGCCCTCCCGGGGTCAGGAAGGCCGTTTACTAACACATTATTCAAAAACATCAATGAACAAAAGATGCTTACTGACCATCCTCTTGGGAGGATGCGCGGCAATGGGTGCGTTTGCACAACAACACGCAACAGGCAAAGACAAAGAGATGACTGTGGACTTGAACCCTGTAGTTGTAACAGGTACCGGTACACACCAAAGACTGAAAAACACACCGGCTCCGGTGGAAGTAGTAACTGCCAATGAAATAAAGAAAGCCGGCATCACAGACTTTCAGCAGGCAATGACCATGCTGGTTCCTTCTCTTTCGTTCTCTACCAACTCAATGGGATCTTACCTGATGATGAACGGACTCTCCAATAAATATGTGCTGATTCTGATCAACGGACGTAAACTGACCGGAGACACCGCTAATAATATCGACCTCTCACGCATTGATATGAGCCGTGTGAAACGCATCGAAGTGCTGGATGGTGCCGGTTCGTCACTCTATGGCTCTGACGCCATTGCCGGTGTGATCAATATCATCACCAACGAACCGAAAGAACTGATGCAGGTGACTTCTACCACCCGATATGAAGATCATCGCCAACTGACACAAATGGTAAATGCGGATATTGCAACAGAAAAGTTTGGCTCATATACCTCCTATAAACACGAACAAAGTGCAGGATGGCAGAACAGCGATCTGGCATATGTTACTGATAAAAAAGGTAATGTATCGACAGTACCGACCGTATCAGCTACATCCAATGGTTTCCATTCTAATCTGGTAAACCAGAAATTCACGTTCGAACCGACTGAAAAGCTCTCGTTCTATGCTAACGGAGGATACTATTGGAAGTTGACGGACCGCCCTGTATACACAGCGGATATCGATGGAGGTTCCAAGTATGATCTACATTACGAATCGTATAACTTCGGTTTGGGAGGACGTTACAAAATCAACAAGCGTTCTTCCATCCAACTCGATTTGATGAATGATAACTATATGCAGAACTACAAATATACTGTAGCTGACGATAAAAATAAGATTGCTATTGGAGATTACGCCAAAACCAAAGAGCAGCACTTTTATGATGCAGAGCTAAAGGGAATCTTCAACTTTGCCAAAAACAACATGACAGTACTGGGAGTGGATTACCGCTCTGAAAGCCTGGATCGTCCCAGTGCAAGGGTGGACAAGTCAGTGTATACGGCATCTGCTTATGCGCAACACGAAATCAAGCTATGGAACTGTTTGACCGGTATTGCCGGCGTACGCTATGATTATCACGAGCTGGCAGGCGGACGCTTCACTCCGAAGGTGGCTGTGATGTATTCAGTAGGTGCTTTCAATATTCGTGGTACTTACTCCACCGGTTACCGTGCCCCCGGTCTGGACGAACTTTATTATTATATGAATAAAGGCAAAACGATCACACAAGGTAATAAAGATTTGAAAGCGGAACACAGTAATTATTATTCTGTTAACTTGGAATACAATACAAACCGCTTAAATGTCTCTGTTACCGGTTATTTGAATTATATAGATGATATGATTAATTCTACTACATATAGACTTGTAGATCTTCCTAACGGTGAAGAGTTACGTGCTCAGGCCCAGAAAGAATTCAATCTGACAGACTCTGAAACAAAGGCATTAGCCAATTACAAACTTTATGGTAACCTCGACAAAGGTGTTGTCAGAGGTTTTGAAGTAAACGCAGCCACCAACCTCGGCGCAGGCTTCAGCCTGAACGGAAACTATGCTTACGCTTATGCACGTGGCAAGAGTGTGGACGGTATATGGGGTAACATAGACCGCTCGGTACGCCACACCGGAACCGTAGCAGGGAACTACACACATGCATGGAACGACTATATGCTGAACGTAAATATCAACGGTCGTTTCCAAAGCAAACGCTTCCACCCGGGACATAGCTACGGTGACGCTCCGGGCTATGGCGTATGGAACTTGAATGTGAAACACTCACTGACAGGTTTCCAACACTTGGGACTGGACTTCGGTATGGGCCTCGACAATATTTTCAACAAACGTGATACTCGTCCTAACGGTGTGAACTACGCACTCCTCTCTCCGGGACGTATGGCATATGTAAGTTTAACCCTTCGTTTTAAGAAATAAACAATGAAAACATATATTCTCTCTTTATTCTTGTTAGTTTCCCTCTTCTGCTCTGCGCACGAAGGGGGGAACTTCGTGGCCTCCGATATGCTGGCCGGCATGCAGCCGGGTGATAAAGCCGCCTTGCTTATGGTACACTTCGGCACTACCTATGATGACACCCGCACCAAGACGATCGATGCCATCAATGCGAAAGCCAAAGAAGCATTTCCGCAAATGGAAATGCGTGAAGCTTATACCTCACGTATCGTAATGCGCCGCCTCAAAGCTCGTGGCATTGAAAAACCTAATCCGCTGGAAGCGCTGCTGAAACTTCTCGGAGATGGCTATACACACGTCATTGTGCAAAGCACCAATATCATAGAAGGCGTTGAAATGGAATCATTGAGGCGTGATGTTGCTTCAGTAGCCCGTTTTTTTAAAGAGATCCGGGTAGGTAACCCGCTGCTCTATTCGGTAGAAGATGCTGAGGCAGTAGTAGATATCCTCGGTGCAGGCAAACCGGAAAAAGGAAGTGTAGTACTTGTGGGTCATGGAACCTACACTCCCAGTACCGCCACTTATGCAATGATCGACTACATGCTGAAAGCCAAAGGATTAAAAAACTTTCATGTAGGCACTATCGAGGGTTATCCTACTTTCGACACCATGCTTCAGCAACTCAAAGATAACAAAACGAAACAGGTTACGCTGGTTCCGTTCATGTTTGTGGCAGGTGATCACGCCAATAACGATATAGCCGTCGACTGGAAAGAAGCCCTTGAAAAAGAAGGTTTGAAAGTAGATGTACGTATGCAGGGGTTGGGCGAAATACCCGCCATCCAACAACTGTTTATCGATCATGCCCAATTTATGCTAAAGCATAAGATGGTGGATATAATGAAGAAAAAAGCCAAATATGCAAAAGACAAAGACAAATGAAAAGAATCATATTAGCTGCATTGGGGAGTGCTCTATTACTTCCCTCACAGGCACAACAGAAAAATAAAGAATATACTAACTTCAACGATTCTGTATTTTCAATCAATGAAGTAGTAGTGGCAACCAACTACAGACGCAAGACCGATGCTTTGAAACTGGATGTTCCGGCAAAGTTCATTCCTATTTCAACCAACTCCATTACTTCCGGAATGCTTGAGAAACGAAACATCCGGGATATACAGGAAGCCTCCCGCTTCCTTCCCGGTGTACGCTTTCGTACCTCTTACGGAGCGTTTACCCAATTCTCAATCCGTGGATTCGATAATTCTGTAATCATGGTAGACGGGGTACGTGACGAACGCTCGTCTATTGACAACTCTTATCCGTTCATGGACTTATCGGCTGTGGAAAGCATCGAACTGTTAAAAGGTCCGGCTTCAGTACTCTACGGACAATCCGCTGTGGGTGGTGTCCTCAATATTGTCCGCAAGGCTCCTGTAAGCAAGCAAAGTGTCTATGCCCGCCTGGCTTATGGCAGTTACTATAACAAGCAGGCCACAATGGCTTTGGGCGGTAAACTGATAGGACCATTGAACTACCGTGCCAGCGTCAATTGGCAGGATCAGGAAGGATGGAGAAGCAATGCTACCAAACGTCTCTCCGGCTATCTGGCCTTAGGAGGGCATTTGACAGAAAATGACGAATTGGATATCCGTATCGGAGCTAACCGCGATTTCTATCCGACAGAAATCGGTTTACCTCCCACAATGTCTTATGACATCCTCTCAGCCACAAACGGCAGCAAATATCTGAGTAAGGGGGATGCCCTGCCCGGACTGAACAAGAAAGCCCGCTACAACAGTGAATCGGACTTTATGTACAACCGTGGTTTCAATGCTTCTGCCATGTATAAGCACACATTCAGCGAAGCTTTCAAATTGATGGAGAAATTGTCTTATACCTATGACGACATTGACTACTTCGGTACCGAATCACTGGACTACCTCACAAGCGACCGTCCCATCTATGATCATTATTACATGACCAAAGACAAACAGGGCAATGATACCAAAAAGTATATCTGCCTGGACTCCATCTACTACAGTTACCCGCTACGCTTTTCACATATCGCTAAAACTGTGAACAATCAATTGGAGGCAAGCGGAAAGTTCTATACGGGAGACGTTGCACACAACTATTTGGGCGGTTATTCTTTTGTATCCTTGATGCGTGACTCTTATATGGCCTATGGCAATGGAAGCACCGGAGCCACCGGTCCCGGAACCACAGGACATGGCTCGGTATACAACCCTCACAGCATTGGTTGGATGGAAGCTCCTTTCAGATTTGTTACTGCACAGAAAACATTTGCCCACGGATTTTATCTGCAAGACTTGGTGGAATTCAGTGATAAACTGAAAATGATGCTGGCCGGACGTTACGATCTTTTTATGTATAAGACTGCTAACCTGAACACCAGTGACGGAGGACGCCATTATGATAAACCGGATGACGATGCTTATAATAAAATAACCAATGGTGCCTTCACCTTCCGTGCCGGATTGGTATATCTGCCTATTGAAAAACTATCTGTTTACGGTTCATACGGTACTTACTTCAAGCCTATCCGCGCATTTTATGACGCTAACACCATTTATATCGACAAGGATGGAAAAGAGTTCACTCCCGTAAATGGTAAAGAGGTATTCAAGCCGGAGAAAGGTTTCCAGGTAGAAGTGGGTGCACGATACGAGATCACACGTACATTGCAGACTAACGTAAGTTTGTTCTATATCAATAAGGATAATATCCGCCAGACTCTTGCCAACAAAGGCGATATTGCCAATGGCGTAGAACTGGACAAGAAAGTTGTGGGACAAGTAGGCAGAATGGATTCCAAAGGATTCGATATTGACATTACCTGGAGTCCCATCTACAACTTGTCGATGAGCGCCGGATACGGATATACCGATGCAAAGGTACGCGATTTAGCCGACAACCCTTATATGCCGACCACTTCAAGCAAAGGCAAACAATATGCCTACATTCCTAAAAACACATTCTATGCTTTTGGCGCTTACACCGTATCCAAAGGCGTGTTAAAGGGACTGGGAGTAAACTTTTCTACCAGTTTTCAGGACAAAGTATACCGCAACTCGGATAATACGAGCTCGTTCGATGCTTACTGGCTGACCGACCTCGGTTTCTCTTATACATTAAAGAGCAATGTGCGCCTGGGAGTCAACATCAATAATCTGTTCAATAAAGAATACTGTAATCAGGCACTTGGTAATCAGTTAATACCAAGCATGCCTCGTAACTTCATGCTTTCCGCATCTTATACTTTATAATGATGATCACGAAATTCATGTATACCATTCACAGGGTACTGGGCACACTGCTCAGTATCCTGTTTTTAGTTTGGTTCCTATCGGCTTTTGTCATGATGTACCACGGATTTCCACGTGCATCACAAGCTGAAAAATTAGAAAAGCTGGAGCCTCTGTCTCCTTCTCTGCCTTCTGTCAGTGAAATTACTTCTCGCCTGCCCGAAGGAGAAAAAGTTAAGGGAATCCGTTTAGACCGATACCTCGGACAAACCATATTCCATATCCGTACGGACAAAGGTGAACACAATCTTCCGGCCGACTCCGTTCAGGCACTTCCGGTTATAGACGGAAGCCGCATCCACCGGGTAGCCTCTCTATGGTGTAACGCACCGATAGACAGAATCGATACTTTGAACCGACTGGATCAATGGATACCCTTCGGCAGTCTGAAAAGAGAGTTTCCCATCTATAAATTTCACTTTGCCGACACAGAAAAGCACCAGCTATACATTGGTTCGCAAAGCGAAGAAGTCTTGCAGTTCACTACTCGTAACGAACGTTTCTGGGCATGGCTGGGAGCCATTCCTCATTGGGTTTATTTTACTTGGCTCCGCCAAGATGCCGCTTTATGGAGCATTACGGTAATCTGGTTATCCGGTACCGGATGCCTGATGACTATTGCCGGATTGTGGGTAGGTATTGATGTATGGCGTCGATCACGAAAGCAAAAAGGAAAATTCTCACCCTATCGTAAAAAGTGGTATCACTGGCATTATGTAACGGGAATTGTTTTTGGACTTTTTGTTCTGACATTCTGTTTCAGCGGTATGATGTCACTGGCGGAAGTGCCGGCATGGATCAGCAAACCGGTATTGGACAGGAACCCCACACGGGAAATAAAGAAGGGAGCACCCAAACCGGATCAGTATCTATTGGATTATCGGCAAATACTAACCGAATATCCGGACGTACGCCAGGTGGAATGGAGTAATTTCCGTTCAAAACCCTACTACATAGTAAAACGGAGTGAAGGAGATCTGTACATCGATGCCTCCGACTCTCTGCCCCATCCGTTGAATTTGGACAAAAAACAGGTTACTGACGCAGTAAGGACAATCCATGGAGACAGCATCCATCTGAAGGTCGAATTGATTGATAAATTCGAAACTTACTACCGCGACATGAGTAGGATGTATCGCGACCGCAGTTTATTACCGGTATGGAAAATCACAGTAGACGATCCCGACCACAGTTGTTATTACATTCATCCGGAAACAGCCACAGTCCGATACGTCAATAGCACTGCCCGTTGGAAATACTGGATGTATACCGCTTTGCACAGACTACGCATACAAGGACTGAACTCCTCTCCTACACTTCGTAAAAGTGTACTGTGGGTATTGCTGCTTGGCGGCACGGTTTGTTCATTAAGCGGAGTTGTACTCGGAGTGAGATATATCGAACGAAAATGCAGAAAGAAAACAAGAAGATAACATGAAAGTATTGACCTTATTTCGTCATAAAAGAACACTGTACATAGCCGGAAGCGTATTGCTTCTGGCTATTGCCTTTACTACCGGCTACCGCTATTGGATGGCCCCGACACGGATCCTGATTGTCAATCCGCTACCGGCACAAGCTGCCGACATAGTATTGAACAACGATAGCCGGAATATAGAAGTTACTTGCATACAAACCGAAAAATTGGAGTCCTTTAAGGGCTATGATGCCGTAGTTCTCTATGGACGCAGCCTCAACCTGAACGATCGACAAATGAAGGAGGCGGAACGTGCCGCATCGGCCGGTATTCCACTTTTCACGATTTCACTGCGTAACTTCAATACAATTATCAACAGGAATATCACCCCTGAGCAGGAAGCCATGCTTATGCAATATTTCGGGGATGCCTGCCGACAGAATTACCGGAACGGATTACGTTATCTCCGACACATTGCCACACCGACACGCTGGAACATTGAAACTTTTGATGCCCCTCTTCGCCTACCCAACAATCTATTTTATCATCAAGAATATGGAAAATACTTCGAGACTCAGAAAGCCCTTGAACAATACCTGCGTCAAAAAGGTATTTTCCATGAAAACGGACCTAAAATCGCTTTCATCTCCGGAGTCAGTTTTCCAATGGAAGGTAACAGAGCACATGTAGACACATTAATATCCAAAATGACACAAGCCGGATTTAATGTTTATCCCATAGCAGGAAAGGAAAAGCGGGAAGAGATGCTACGTTCTCTACATCCGGATGCATTGGTTTACCTTCCCATGGGAAGACTTGGAGATGATTCGCTGATTAACTGGCTGCATACCGAAAATATCCCCATTTTCAATCCTTTCCCCCTTATTCAGTCACGGGAAGAGTGGCTTGATCCGATGAAACCCGTCAGTGGCGGAACCCTTACAGCTCGTGTCCTCGTCCCCGAAATAGACGGAGGAATGACACCTTTGTTAATTGCTACACAGAATTTACACAAAAGCGGATATTATCTGCACGAACCGGAAATGGAAAGAGTGGATAACTTCATCAGCCATGTACACAAATATCTGGATTTACGTACTAAACCCAACTCGGATAAACGCATCGCCATCTGTTACTTCAAGACACCAGGCAAAGATGCATTATTGGCCAGTGGAATGGAAGTGATTCCGTCACTTTACAACTTTCTGAAAAGGCTACGCACCGAAGGTTATGATGTCAGCGGGCTTCCTGCTACTGTCGAGGAGTTCGGCAAACAAATCTACCGGGATGGAGCTGTAATGGGTTCATACGCTACCAGAGCTCAAGAAAAGTTTCTACAGACAGCCCATCCGGTTTGGCTGACTAAAACACAGTATGAAAAGTGGGTACATGAAGCAATCGAACCGGATAAATACAAAGAAGTTACTGAACGTTACGGAGATGCTCCGGGCCATTTACTGACCGGAACAAACCCTCAAGGAGAAGCACAATTAGCCATTGCCTGCCTCCGCTTCGGCAACATCCTGCTTTTCCCTCAGCCCCGTCCTGCATTGGGGGACGATGATTTCAAACTCGTTCATGGCATGCCGGTCGCACCGCCGCACAGTTATCTGGCACCTTACCTATATGTACAAAAAGGGTTTCAGGCAGACGCGTTAATTCATTTCGGCACGCATGGCAACCTTGAATATACTCCGGGGAAAAATGTAGCCCTTTCTCATAATGATTGGGCAGATGCTTTGGTAGGCGACTTACCTCACTTCTATTATTATACTACCGGTAACGTAGGTGAAGGTATCATTGCCAAACGTCGCACTCATGCTGTGCTTGTCACCCACTTGACTCCTCCCTATGTGGAAAGCGGAATGCGTCAACGATACACTTCTTTACTGGAAGACATTCACAAAATACTTTCCGAAGACACAGAGAAAAACCGGACTTTGGGAATCCGCATAAAAAAAGAGGTCATAAAGTTGGGACTACATCGTGACCTCAAATTAGATTCTGTATCCAGTCGTCCTTATACCGCCGAAGAACTGGAACGTATTGATCTATTTGCCGAAGAGATAGCCAATGAAAAAACGATTGGAGCTTATTATACCCTCGGTGAAACCTATTCTGCGAGAGACCTGCTTACCACCACACTTGCAGTCAGTGCCGATCCTTTAGCCTATCAAATGGCGAAACGTGATCGCGATAAAGGTAAAATTACGACCGAACAGTTACAAGATTTTGGCTACATCACCCATCACTATTTACCCATAGCCAAACAACGGTTAATCCCCTTGTTACAAAATCCGCCTAAGGATACCACAGGGATCGCCCCCGAATTGCAAGAGGCACTCCGTTATCATGCACTTTTAGTTTCATCCACCGGTAACGAATTGAACGCCATGCTACGCGGATTAAAAGGTGGCACAGTATTTCCGGCTCCCGGTGGAGATCCGGTACTCAATCCGAATGTCCTGCCGACGGGACGGAACATGTATAGTATCAATGTAGAAACAACTCCGGGCATATTGTCATGGGAAGAAGGCAAACGATTGGCAGAAGCCACACTGAAAGCCTATCGTGAGAATCACAACGGAGAGTATCCACGAAAAGTAAGCTACTCTTTTTGGGCCGGTGAATTTATCACGACCGAAGGGGCTACGCTGGCACAAGTATTCTGGATGTTAGGCGTAGAACCTGTACGCGACAAAATGGGACGTGTGGTCGATCTACGCTTAGTGCCTTCCTCAGAGTTAGGCCGGCCAAGAGTCAACGTCGTCGTACAAGTGTCGGGACAACTGCGTGACATAGCGGGTTCCCGACTGACTATGCTAACGGATGCCGTTCGCCTTGCTTCGGCCGCAGACGACAAAGCATACCCTAATTATGTCTCTTCCGGTACACGCTTGCAGGAAAAACTGCTGGTAGAAAAAGGAGTATCACCCAAAAGAGCACGTGAGATGTCAGTCATGCGTGTATTTGGTCCTGTCAACAGTGGATATAGTACCGGTATGATGGCATATACGGAAAAGAGTGACCGATGGGATCATGAATCGGAGTTAGTAGACGGATATCTGAACAATATGGGAGCCGCCTATGGTGATGAAGAGAACTGGGGAGGTATGCAAAAAGACCTTTTTGCTTCCGCCCTTTCCGAAACTGATGTAGTGATACAACCCCGGCAAAGTAATACCTGGGGACCACTTTCACTTGACCATGTATACGAATTTATGGGAGGTCTGTCGTTGACAGTGAAGACACTGACCGGTAAAGAACCGGATGCCTTAATGGCTGACTATCGCAATCGAAACAACAAACGGATGCAGAATATCAACGAAGCAATCGCTGTAGAGGCGAGAGCTACCGTGCTCAACCCAACTTTCGTGAAAGAACGGATGAAAGGAGGTGCCACCACCGCGCAAATGTTCGGTGAAATATTCCGTAATATCTTCGGATGGCATGCCACCCGTCCATCGGCAATGGATAAAGAGATCTTCAACGATCTCTATAAAATGTACATTGTAGATGAAAACCATTTGGGTATCCGGGACTATTTCCAAAGAATTAATCCGGCTTCTTATCAGGCAATGACCTCAGTCATGCTTGAAAGTGCCCGGAAAGGATACTGGAAAGCGAGCGACGAACAATTGAAAGTAACAGCCCGACTACATGCGCAAATCACCCGCGAAGCCGGTGCCGCCTGTACAGAATTTGTATGCGATAACCGAAAGCTTCAGCAATTTGTAGAAGGTCACTTGGACAACAATGATTCTGAAAGTTATCGTCTGGTTATGCAAGAAGTCCATCAGGCAGGAAACGAAAAAGGAAAAGATATCGTATTGAAAGAGGAGAAACTCACGAAAACGGAAAACCGGAAAAAGAATGTGGTAAATGGCATCCTTACCGGCGTTATTGTCCTTTTAGTATTCGGTGGAGTAATATACCTGCTGAAACGTAAAAAATAAGTTTATGGAACATATCATTCATTTACTAATCGGTTTCATCGTTTTAAGTTTCCTTCTCAAAACCGGTTTCTATCCGCGATGGGGAATCTGGTTGTCAGCACTTGTCTATACGGTTTTCCTTATTTGTATAGGTCCATGGGCTACGGAACAATCGCCAACAGAGATAAACTCTCTGCTGGCCTCTGCCCCACACATACTGACCCTTTCAGTATATGTCACGCTCGAAGCCTCAATAATGATCACTTTTTGCTTCAACTGTTTTGCAGACACCTCAAAACAGCGGACACTTTTCCAACGGACAGTTACATACATATTGAATTTTTATCCCGGACTGCTAATGGCGGGCATACTAACCTATCTGCTTATACAGTTGTTCTTCGCTTTTCCGGGAGTCAGCTTCGGACTGATCACCGGCATCTCTTCAGTTGCTGTTTTTATACTGATATCCGGACTGAGCCTACTCTTGAAAAACATAGTAGGAGAACGGAAATTACGACTTGAAATACTCTTCATCACCAATCTGTTTATCGTACTGCTTAGTGTCGTTAGCACAGGAAACAACTAAAGAAATAACAATTATAAATATGGAAACAATATCAAATGCGCTTTTCTGGATATCCAACGGGCTACTTGTCCCGGTGGTAGTTCTGTTGTTACTATTCTTTGCGCGTGCTGTACTGCTTGCAGGCGGCTTCTTCGGAGAATTTTATCGTAGGGTACATACTCAAAAATCTCTTGCCGAGCAGTTGGAAGAACTGACTCCCGACAATATCGAAGAAAAAGCGGATTCCCTTACCGGAGACAGAAGTACCCCCCTGCAACGCTGTGTATACAAGCTTTATACGCATCGGGACAATGCAGCTTATTGTGAGCGATTGCTTGCTAACTTTGAAGTAGATGCCGAACAAGAATTGGGACGTTCACGTACATTTGTCAAGCTGGGTCCCATGCTCGGACTAATGGGTACATTAATCCCAATGGGTCCCGCACTTGTAGGTCTGGCCACAGGAGACATTGCTTCAATGGCCTACAATATGCAAGTAGCATTTGCCACCACTGTAGTAGGTATGGTTATAGCTGCTATCGGAGTGGTCACCCTGCAAATCCGGCAACGTTGGTATGCCCGTGAAATAAACGACCTTGAATTTATCAGTAAAACCCTAATCCATGGCACGAAACAAACTTCTACACAACCAGAATGATACTGACCCGATGGGAACAGTAGCCAACTTATTCGATGTAGCCATGGTTTTTGCTGTGGCATTGATGGTAGCACTCGTCAGCCGATTCAATATGACCGAAATTTTCTCCAAAGAAGATTATACGATGGTAAAGAATCCCGGACAAGAGAACATGGAGATTATCACCAAAGAAGGTAAAGAGATTAAACGATATACTCCATCCGAACAGAAAGAATCATCCGGTAAACGAGGAAAGAAAGTAGGTGTAGCCTATGAACTCGAGAATGGAAAGATCATTTATGTCCCTGAATAAAGGGCAGAAAAAGGATTAATCCGTATCTTTGCCGTTCAAGCCGGTATAGGTATAGTTCAAGCCGGAAATGAATCCAAGAATTTCACTATAGATTATCATTATGAAACAATCCAAAATTATCGTAGCCGGCATTGGGCCGGGAAGCGAACAAGATATCACTCCTGCCGTGCTCGCCGCTGTACGCGAAGCAGATGTAGTGGTGGGATATAAATATTATTTCCGTTTTATACGTGATTTTGTCCGTCCGGACGCCGAGTGTATCGACACCGGAATGAAACGCGAACGTGCCCGCGCCGAACAGGCTTTCGAATATGCCGAACAAGGAAAGACCGTTTGTGTCATTAGCTCCGGAGATGCCGGTATCTATGGCATGACACCCTTGATTTACGAAATGAAACGCGAACGTCAGAGTAACGTAGAAATCATTGCCTTACCGGGAATCAGCGCTTTCCAGAAAGCGGCCTCACTACTTGGTGCACCGATCGGGCATGACTTCTGTGTCATCTCTCTATCAGACCTGATGACACCATGGGAACGTATCGAGCGCCGTATCCTCGCTGCAGCCCAGGCCGACTTTGTGACGGCTGTATACAATCCCAAGAGTGATGGGCGCTATTGGCAAATTTATCGTCTGCGCGAAATCTTTCTGCGCGAAGGACGCTCACCGGAAACCCCTGTAGGCTATGTTCGGCAGGCTGGTCGTGAAGAACAGGAAATACACATCACCACTCTCGCCGCATTCGATCCGGAAACTGTAGATATGTTTACGGTCGTTCTGATTGGTAACTCACAAACATATACATTTAACCAAAACATAATTACTCCACGGGGATACTATCGCGAAACACGCAGTGAGGCAACCGGTATCGGACAAGACATCATGATACGCAGTTTCCGCACCATCGAGACGGAATTGAAGAACCGTGATATTCCACTCGACCGGAAATGGGCCTTATTGCATGCTATCCATACGACAGCCGACTTCGAGATGGAACGTTTGCTTTACACTGATCCCAATGCTGTGGCCTCTCTCTATGACACCATCCGCACAGGAAATCTGCGGACTATTGTAACAGATGTAACGATGGCAGCTTCCGGCATCCGTAAAGGTGCATTGCAGCGTCTGGGTGTAGAAGTGAAATGTTACTTGAACGATGAAAGAGTAGCCGAAATGGCAACTTCAAAGGGGATCACCCGTACACAAGCGGGCATCCGCCTGGCTGTGGAAGAACATCCCGATGCACTCTTTGTCTTTGGTAATGCCCCCACAGCACTGATGGAACTTTGTGATCTGATCCGGAAAGAGAAAGCGCAACCGGCAGGTATCGTAGCCGCTCCCGTAGGGTTTGTCCATGTAGAAGAGTCAAAACACATGACAAAGCCCTTCACCCACATCCCCAAACTGATTGTGGAAGGACGCAAGGGCGGAAGTAATCTGGCTGCCACCCTGGTAAATGCCATTCTTTGCTATCCCGATGCGGAACAACTCAGACCCGGAAGAGACGTATAGCAGACGACCGGTATACAGACGTTTTATTTATTAGAATCGTTCATTATATAAAAAGAATGAAGACCTCAGAAACAACCCGACCTACTCTTTCTTCTCTCCCTATCGGGAAGAGAGCGGAAGAGGGTACACCCCATAACCTTTTCACCGTTATAGGTCTCGACGACAGTCCTTCGCCTTACCTCTCACCTTCCGTCAAGGCATTGATAGACCAAGGATGTGTCTTTTCAGGAGGAGCGCGCCATCACGACATTATTGCCCCACTGCTCCCTGCCGGAGCAAAGTGGATCGACATCACCGTTCCTCTCGACCAGGTATTCGCCCGTTATGCAGGACATCCCCATATCATTGTCTTTGCTTCGGGTGACCCTATCTTTTTCGGCTTTGCCAACACGATCCGCCGACGTCTGCCCGATGCGGAGATTCGGCTCTATCCCTCTTTTAACTCTTTGCAAACGCTGGCACACCGATTAGTGATGCCCTACGATGATATGCGCACCATCTCCCTTACCGGACGTCCATGGCATGGATTTGATCGTGCATTGATAGAACGTACTCCCAAGATGGGAATCCTCACCGATCGCGAACATACGCCTGCTACCATTGCAAGCCGGATGCTGGACTATGGTTACAACGATTATACCATGTACATAGGTGAACATCTGGGACATCCGACAAAAGAACTGATTCGCCGGATGACGCTTGAAGAGGCAGCCGCAGAAACATTTGAATATCCCAATTGCCTGATTTTAACTACAGGTGACGGACTGCAATCTGTAAACGGAGGAATACTCTCCCCTCGTTTCTTCGGCATCCCCGACGAAGCATTCGAACTGCTTGACGGACGTGCCCGGATGATCACCAAAGCCCCTATCCGCCTGCTCACCTTGAGTGCCTTGGAACTAAACCGACGGACTTCTTTCTGGGATATCGGCTTCTGCACCGGCTCCGTCTCTATCGAAGCTCGATTACAATTTCCCCATCTGCATGTCACATCTTTTGAGATCCGCCCCGAAGGCAAGCGACTGATGGAAATCAACAGCCGGCGTTTCGGTACTCCGGGCATTACCACCGTCATCGGTGACTTTCTTGAAACAGATACCGCCATTTATCCCTGTCCCGATGCAGTTTTTATCGGCGGACATGGCGGACGGCTGAAAGAAATCATATCCCGGATCCGGCATAAGCTTCTTCCCGGAGCACGCATCGTTTTCAACTCCGTATCCGAAGAAAGTAAAACGCATTTCATCGAAGCCGCCAACGAATCCGGACTCTGTTTTCTCGGCGGAACAAGAGTCGCAATAAATGAATACAATCCAATAGAGATCCTGGTGGCTTCAGCTCCGGACTCTCCTTATCTATAAAAATATATGAAAACAGCCATTATTGTCATATCAGAAGCCGGCATAGCACTGGCCAAGACACTGGAACAGGAACTTCCCGAATCAGAGATCTTTTCTACCGGCACAGACACAGATTGCCACTCTATTTCCAATCTTCAGGAGGCCGTTCCTGAGATATTCCATAAATTCGATGCTATTATCTTCATCGGAGCTATGGGAATTTGTATCCGTGCCATTGCTCCCCATATTGAAGACAAGCATAAAGATCCCGCCGTTGTCTGTGTAGACAGCACAGGACGTTATGCTGTCTCTGTCCTGTCCGGACATATTGGTGGAGCCAACGGACTGACCCGGTATGTGGCAAGCATTCTGGGAGCCGAACCTGTGATTACCACCCGGAGTGACCGTACCGGTCTTTGGGCTCTCGATACTCTTGGCAAAAAATACGGTTGGCAAACAGTCCCGGCCGAATCATCGGATATGAATCATCTGATCACACTCTTTGTCGATTGCAAACCAACAGCTCTATTACTCGACATTCGCGACGAAGGCACAACACAGTTGGAACATACCTTGCCTCCTCACGTCGATGTATTCTACAAATTTGAGGATATGGATCTCCGGAAATATGACTTGCTTCTGCTTGTCACTCCATTCATTTACAACACCTCTGACACTCCGGCACTCTACTACGTCCCACCGGTATTGCATATGGGAATCGGACTGGCCCGCGATGCCCATCCGGTGGATACTGTCATTACCCATCTGATGGATGTTGTGGTGCAAGCCAACATGATCCCTCTTGCCATACGTACCGTATCTTCCATTGAAGAAAAAAAAGACGAACCGGTGCTCAAACTACTTGCAGAGGCTTATCAGACCCGGCTTTACACCGCCAGTCAACTCAGCAAAATAGAGGTGCCCACTCCAAGTGAAGTGGTCAACAAGCACATGGGTACTCCCAGTGTATCCGAAGCCTCTGCCCTACTCTCTTCCGGAGGCGGTCCCTTACTCCTACCCAAACAAAAAGGCACTAACTTTACTGTAGCCATCGCCATGGACGCTGCCTCCGTACGTCAGGGGCACATCGAAATTGTCGGAGCCGGTCCCGGCGATCCGGAGCTGATCTCCGTACGCGGACGTCGCTTTCTCGAAGAAGCCGACCTGATACTTTATGCCGGCAGTCTCGTCCCCCGCGAACTGACAGAATGTGCCAAAGCCGGTGCTACCATACGCAGTTCGGCTTCCATGACTCTCGAAGAGCAATTTGCCTTGATGAAAGAGTTTTATGACCGTGGACAGTTGGTAGTCCGTCTGCATACAGGCGACCCTTGTATCTATGGTGCCATCCAGGAGCAAATGAATTTCTTCGACCAATATGGTATGCATTACCACATCACTCCGGGGATCTCTTCATTTCAGGCTGCCGCCGCTGCTCTCCAATCCCAATTCACCATTCCGGAGAGGGTACAGACCATCATCCTCACTCGCGGTGAAGGTCGTACACCGATGCCCGAGAAAGAGAAACTCAGCCTGCTGGCACGTTCGCAAAGCACCATGTGCATCTTCCTCAGCGCAGGCGTAGTCGATCAGGTTCAGCGAGAGCTCCTCGAGCACTATCCGCCCACTACACCTGTAGCTGCCTGTTATCATCTGACCTGGAAAGACGAACGCATCTTTCGCGGACAATTGCAGGATTTAGCTAAGATCGTAAACGAAAACCATCTGACTCTGACTACCATGATTGTCGTAGGCGATGCCATCGATAATCGGGAAGGACTGTCACGACTATATTCTCACCAATTTAAACACTTATTCCGTAAATAATCATGATACTTATATTTGGAGGAACCACTGAAGGACGGGCTGCCGTCAATGTAATCGAAGAAGCCGGGAAACCTTATTATTACTCAACCAAAGGTGACGAACAGGATATCTACCTGCATCATGGCATACGCCTGAGCGGCGCCATGACCCGGAGAACCCTGAAAGCTTTCTGTCGCCAAAACGACATTCGCCTTTTGATAGATGCCGCCCACCCCTTTGCCGAAAAGCTGCATGATACAGTAACCGATGTTGCGCATGATCTCGGCATTCCCTGCATTCGATACGAACGCATTTACGACCGCTCTTACCTCAACCCGATTTTCGAAGACAACTGCGACCCTGATGATTTGCCTTTTAAATTTGAATATGACAATCGGGATCTGTTGCGCGAGTTGAAGAAAGAAAAAGAGGGTCACAGATTTCTTTTCCTGACAGGCGTCCAGTCCATCGCCCGATTCAAATCTTTATGGACCAAGAAAAAGTATGAATGTTACTTCCGTATTCTCGACCGTGACAGCTCCCGTGAAATAGCCCGTCAAGCCGGATTCCCGGAAGATCATCTGGTGTACTATCATCCCGAAACGGAGAATCTGCCCCAACTCCTGCAAGAACTGTCTCCCCAGGCAGTCGTCCTGAAAGAGAGTGGGAAGTCCGGAGGATTCACCGAAAAGAAAGACATGATCCTGGAATATGGGGCAACTCCTTACATCCTTCTCCATCCCGAATTAGAATATTACGATATAACAGTAGACGGAGTAAACAGTCTCCGCCGTACCCTTGAGAAAATGCTGCCCGATTACTTCCCATTGCGTAGCGGACTCACTACCGGGAGTTGTGCCGCAGCCGCTGCCATAGCTGCTTTTCGGAAACTGAAAAATCCCATACTCGAGGATTTTAACCGGAATATCCATACCGTCCTTCCCAGTGGCGAAACGATTGAAATTCCTTGCCAATCCGTATCCGGAACATTCTCCGACGAGAAAATTGAAGTCAGCGCTACCGTCATCAAAGATGGAGGAGACGACCCCGATGTGACCAGTGGGCTGCCGATTGTAACCACTTTAACCCTGAACCTCGCAGAAGCGAAACAGGCTAATAACGCACCTGTACAAACTCCGGAAACATGGGAGTTCGTCTTCCATGGTGGTCCGGGTGTAGGAACAGTTACCCTGCCGGGACTCGGGCTCGAAGTAGGTGGTCCGGCCATCAACGCTACTCCCAGGCAAATGATTATCGACAATCTGAGGAATTGCATCCGGTACTACTATCGATACCTGCCAAACGTTCCCATCCATGTCACCATCTCAGTTCCCGGAGGTGAAGAAGTCGCCGCACGTACTTTCAACCCCCGGCTGGGTGTCGTAGGCGGAATCTCCATCATCGGTACCAGCGGTATTGTGAAACCCTTTTCTTCCGAAGCTTTCGTCCGTTCCATTCGTAAGGAGATGGAAGTGGCACGTGCTACAGGTGCTTGCCGTATTGTCATCAATTCGGGAGCCAAAAGCGAAAAATATATTCGCAATCTCTATCCGGAACTTCCGCCGCAGGCTTTTGTGCACTATGGCAATTTCATAGGCGAAACGATCGGAATTGCAGCCGAACTCGGCATCTCGCGGCTGACCTTGGGAGTGATGATGGGTAAAGCTGTGAAACTGGCGGAAGGGCACCTCGACACACACAGCAAGAAAGTCACCATGAACAAGGAGTTCCTCAAAGAAATTGCCCGACGGTGTGGATGTACCCCCTCCAGCATAGAGGCAATCGACCATATCATTCTGGCACGTGAACTTTGGAACATCCTTCCTGAAACCGAACTGCAGGCTTTCTGTTCCCTGTTGATTGAACAATGCCACCGCCACTGCGATGTGCTGCTCCCCAATGGAGAACTAACCATCCTTCTGATTACCGAAGAAGGAAAAATCATACAGTAAGTTCCTGTCTAAGTTAAATCGGTCATAAAAGATCGATTTAACTTAGACTGACAAACAACCAAGAGCATACCCTGTTTTGAGGTTAATCCACTGAATGTTAGCAATCTCTATTTTTCAATTTCTATTATGATCCTTCCCATTCAATAAAATTTAAACCGAATACAATAAAAAAGCAATATAATCCAAGCAGTAATACAAGGTTTATTGCATTTATAGAATATAATTATCAAAACATGAAGTTTAATAGAAAGGAAAAACTTTTATTATGAAGAAAACTTATTTATGGACGGCCATGCTTTGCACGGCAATAGCATTTTCGGCATGCAAATCCAATAAAGCCGGACAGGACACCGCAAGCGAAGCAAAGACTGAAGAAGCAGTTATACCGGGAAGTGATAAAGACGAACACGGTTGCGTCGGCTCTGCCGGATACGTATGGAGTGAAGTGAAGAAAGATTGTATTCGTCCCTTCGAAGCAGGACTGAAAATCAGCGAAACCCAAAAAGACAACGCTACTTACGCCACTTACATCGTATTTGCTGCCGACTCTGTGCAAGCAGAACTCTACACACCCGAGTCTGAAGGAAGTATCCTGCTCGAACGTGCGGACAACCAATGGAAAAACGATACGATCAGCGTCAGTTGCAAGAACGGTCAATGGAGCATTTCTAAACAGAAATAAAAAAACACCTCGCCCCGAAAAAGCTGTCTCAAATTAGATAATCGCTAATTTACCGGCCGGTAACATCGTCATCTCAATTTTTCTTTGCAATGTAGAAGCCCGATCCGGGCGCATCCACTCTACGCAAAATAAGTCCATCCCGGTCAGACTAACCTCGACGGGCGAGGTTTACTGTTTGTATTTGCCCCGATGAATATTTCATCAGGACAAATACAAACTGTCTACAATCAGGATAATGCCGCAATCCCCGTTCCTATCAGATTGGCATTATCCATACTATTAATATGAACTTCGACATCTTCCAGTTCAAGCTCACGAAGAAGTTCCTGCAATTTCTCCATTACAAGGATATTATAGTTTTTATCTTTCCGACTTTCACTCCAGAAAAGACTGCCCTCGGCAATCAGACAAACCCGATGGATATCTCGATTATACGATTTCAGCAATGCGATTAATCCGGCAAGAGAGGCAGCGACGAGCTGGGCCGATCTGTTATAGATCCAATGGGCTACCTGAACATAGATATCTTTGTGTATATCAGGATAATTCATAATAGCAGTCAGTTTCCTTGCATCAAATTTCTCTTCAAATTCTTCCAAAGGGAAAGCTGCTTTCAGGATATCTCCCAGATACATGCCGGATACCGCTTTCTCAAAACGCTGTTTACCCAAACTGTCAGAAGTTGCGTCAACAGTATCGTCCACCGCAGTCAGGAAGGGAGGATAAAAGTTTCCCGATTCCAGATTGACCGGAATCAAGCCTTGTACGTGACATTCCGGGTCCAACTTCGTTATCTTGTCAGACGGAATAAAAGTTGCCATATTTGTACCTGTCCCTACAATCAGGCCAATATAAGCATCATAGCTTTTGTCGGTAAGCCCGGCAAATAAACTGGCAATCGTGTCATTCAGCACTTTAACTCCTGTAAATCTGATTTTATTTTTTTCATTCAGGTAGTCGAGTAAGGGTTTCCCAACAAACTGTCCCACCATTTCCCGAATGTCTACCCCCTTGGTCCAACGAAGCAATCTTGCATCGCCTCCCGGTATCGATTCGGTCGGATAAGAAAAACAATAACCGATAGGCATTTCCTCTTCCCGCTTTATTTCAACAATCAAGTCGGCCAACTCTTTGAACAACTCTTCACGGGTATAACCGGGCGACTTCATAATCGACATATCCTTCTTCCAACCATTATTGGGATAGATGATTGGCTTTTCGGTTGAGAAATCGACAATTGCCACTCTATAGTTGGTACCTCCCAGGTCCAGAACCAAAGCCTTGCCTTTAACATCGGTCGCCTTAGGTAAAATAAAGGTAGGAATACATTGTATTTCAGCATTATTCTTATTTAATCCCTCTTCCACTTTCTCCCGGAATGCGTGTGCGATTCCCTTCAGTTGTTCATTGTCCAGTTTGAAAATATTCTTCTCCATGATATTAATTTTATGTATGGATTATCTTATATCTGTAAATAACAACTGAAGATGAATTTTGCTCAAAAGACAATTTGTTTTAATGCTTTCATCACAGAGTAGCACAGAGTGGACCCTACAAGATCGACTCTGTGTTACTCTGTGGTAATCAGTTCCCGTTTCTATTCCTGTACACAACGAGTGGTGTGTGCATCATAATCTTCAAATGCAGCAACCTCAATTTGATTATTTGAGGGACTGACCTTCAATACACTCTTGGTGTCTATCGCATTGATATATCCCTCCTTACCTATATTATTCAACTGTATTATGAGAGGTGGATACCCGGTGAACCTCAAATAAGTGCGGTTTTCCGTATCGTCGTACTTCAACAGCATTCCTCCATCTGACTGCGCAGTGGCTGGAATACTGCTATTATCCCTAACTGTTATCTTGAAGCAACGGTAAACAGTAAACAAAAAAAAGGAAGCCGAATCAAATGATTCAGCTTCCTTTTTCTCTGAGCGGAAAACGAGACTCGAACTCGCGACCCTAACCTTGGCAAGGTTATGCTCTACCAACTGAGCTATTTCCGCAATGTAGTGCCCAGAACAGGACTCGAACCTGCATGCCTCTCGACACACGCACCTGAAACGTGCGCGTCTACCAATTCCGCCACCTGGGCATTGACTAATCAGAAACCTGCCGTTAAAAAAAATGGAGAGGAACAGATAACCGACGTTCTTGTTGAGCGGAAAACGAGACTCGAACTCGCGACCCTAACCTTGGCAAGGTTATGCTCTACCAACTGAGCTATTTCCGCAAAACAACTTTAATACAGAATGTGAAGAGAAGGAGACTCGAACTCCCACGACAGTAATGTCACTACCCCCTCAAAGTAGCGCGTCTACCAATTCCGCCACCTCTCCGATTCTTGATTAAAGCTTTGAACTATTCTCACCTTTGTGCCCAGAACAGGACTCGAACCTGCATGCCTCTCGACACACGCACCTGAAACGTGCGCGTCTACCAATTCCGCCACCTGGGCAAAAGGTTTCCAACATTTCAAAGAGAGCGGAAAACGAGACTCGAACTCGCGACCCTAACCTTGGCAAGGTTATGCTCTACCAACTGAGCTATTTCCGCATTTGCAACCGTTGTTTCTCGATTGCGGTTGCAAAGGTAGGCATTTTCTTGATATCTGCAAGCATTCGGAACACTTTTTTCTCAAGAAAATGTGCATTGTGTTTTTGGCAAACGACAAATGTTTTGATTATCAACTCATTCTATCGCGATAATCTTCGTAGGAAAACTGCCTGAAGATTTCGGCTTTGCCATCCGCTGTCCACAGAGCAATGGCAGGATGGTGAATTCCATTAAACATATTCGTTTTTACCATTGTATAATGTATCATATCTTCAAAGACAATTCGTTCGCCTGCCTGCAGTTCATGGTCGAAACTCCAGGACCCCATATAATCTCCGCTCAGGCAGGAATTGCCCCCGAGACGATAGACAAACGGTCCCTCCTCTCCCATCACCGCTCCGCGAACGGCGGGCTGATAAGGCATTTCAAGACAGTCGGGCATGTGGCAGGTGAAGCTGACGTTGAGAATGGCCGTACGGATGCCGCGGCTTTCGACAATATCCACCACCTCGGAGGTGAGGACTCCGGTTTGCCAGGTGAAAGCCGAACCGGGCTCGAGGATGACACGCAAATGCGGATAGCGCTTTTTCAATCCTTGCAGCAAGCCAGTCAGATGCCGGGTATCATAATCCTTGCGGGTCATCAGGTGGCCGCCGCCCAGGTTGAGCCACTTGATTTGAGAAAACCACGGTGAGAACTTCTCTTCAAGATGTTGCAAAGTGCGCTCAAGCTCAAACGAAGATGACTCGCAATGGCAATGACAATGGAAACCTTCGATCCCCTGCGGCAAACGGGCGGGCAACAGATCGGCAGTGATCCCGAAACGGGTGCCGGGAGCGCACGGGTTATAGAGTTCGGTCTCTACCTCCGAATACTCGGGATTAACACGGATGCCACAAGAGATGCCGCTGCCTTCGGCCACGGTCAGCGGATAGAAGCGGCTGAATTGAGACAGGGAATTGAACGTGATGTGGCTGCTGCAACGCATGATCTCCGGGAAGTCCGCCTCGGTATAGGCCGGGGAATAAGTATGCGCCTTACTGCCGAACTCTTCGAGCGCCAAACGGGCTTCGTAGACGGAACTGGCCGTGGAGTGTCCGATGTACTCCCTGAAAATGGGAAATGAACGCCACATGGCAAAAGACTTGAAAGCAAGGATGATTTCAACTCCGGCATCATCGGCTACACTCTTTATCAGGCTGAGGTTCTTTCTCAGCAGCTCCTCTTCCATGATATAACACGGAGAGGGGAATTGGGTAAAATCTATCATAGTCAACTACAAGGTTCACCACAGAGTAACACAGAGTCTCACGGAGTTTTAAGTTTTTATCAGTGGGATCTTAAGGAGAGAAAAATTTCTCTGTGCGGCTCTGTGTTACTCCGTGGTGAGAATAAATTATTCTATTACTTTAAATCTGGCGAAACGCAGCAACAGCTGTTTATCGCCTGCATTACGGAAATGAATGGTAGCTTTGGCATTGTCGCCCGTACCTTCTACGCGGATCACCTCACCCAGGCCGAAGCGTTCGTGCTCGATGGTCTGTCCGGGCTGTACGCCGGCGACGCCGGCTCCGGAAGCTGACGATGGGGAGAGCGTAGTCCCACTTACCTTTTTCAAGTTACGGGGGACCGTCGGCGCGATGATCTGCGCCTTCGGCCGTTCGCGTTCCGGACGGTCGGCCGACGGACGGGCAGAGAAGCGTTCGGAAGACGAACGGCGCGAATACCCCTCTTCCATCTCGCGGCGGAAGCGGCCGGCCCCTTCGTCGATGCTCCGGCCTAAAGCGGCCTCCTGCGGAAGTTGCAGGAAACGGGTGTCGATGTCCCGCAAGAAACGGCTGGGGCTGCCGAACTCCATCTTACCGTAACGGAAACGGGTTTTGGCAAACGAGAGGAAACAGTGCTCTTCGGCACGGGTGATGGCTACATAGAACAAGCGTCGCTCCTCTTCCATCGCACGGGGTGAATCGCCCGCCATCCCGCTGGGGAAAAGATTCTCTTCCATCCCCACCACGAATACGTTGCGGAACTCCAGTCCTTTGGCGGAATGTACCGTCATCAGAGTCACCTTCTCGCCGTCTCCCTCCTTGTCGGAATCCTGATCGGTGAGCAGGGATACTTCGGAGAGAAAGTCGATCAGAGAAACGTTCGTGTTCCCCTCTTCCTGACGCATGGCACAAAAATCATTCATACCGTTCACCAGTTCCTCGATGTTTTCTTTCCGGCTGAGATTCTCGGGCGAATTGTCCTGGCAGACTTCATTGATGATGCCGGACTGACGGATGATTTCCGTACCTATTTCATAAGCATTCTTTACGGTCACATCTGCCATAAACTGCTCGATCAGCGCACGAAAATCCTGCAATTTGGTATGTGTGCCTTTATTGATGGAAAGCCCGTACGTAATGGGGTCGCAGAGTGCGGTCCAGAGGCTGACATTGTTATCGGTGGCGGCAGTAATAATCTTGCCCACCGTGGTATCGCCGATGCCGCGTGCCGGATAATTGATAATCCGCTTGAACGCCTCTTCGTCATTGGGGTTGACCACCAGACGGAAGTAGGCTATGATATCTTTGATCTCCTTGCGCTGATAGAAAGAGAGACCGCCGTAAATCTTATAAGGCATGCCCCGTTTGCGCAAAGCCTCTTCGAAGACACGGCTCTGGGCATTGGTACGATAAAGGATGGCGAAGTCGGAGTATTCATAATCGTGCTCGCGACGCAGTTGCGCTATTTTATTGGTCACAATGTCGCCTTCTTCCACATCACTGTAAGCCTGAAAGACCCCGATGGCCTCACCCCGTTCCTTCTCGGAGAACACCTCTTTGGGAATCTGCCGTTCGTTCTTTTTGATCAGGCTGTTGGCCGCACGGACAATGGTCTGGGTGGAACGGTAGTTCTGCTCCAGCTTGAAGACTTTGGTATCGGGATATATCTTGGTGAAATACAAAATATTGTCAATGTCCGCTCCCCTGAAGGAGTAGATGCTCTGCGCGTCGTCGCCCACCACGCATACACGCTGATTCTCCTTTGTCAGTTGCAGCACGATGCTGTGCTGTGCATAGTTGGTGTCCTGATACTCGTCGACAAGCACATAGCGGAACTGCTCGCGATAGCGTGCCAGCACGTCGGGAAAGTCGCGGAAAAGGATATAGGTATAGACCAGCAGATCATCGAAATCCATTGCTCCGGCCTGCCGGCAACGCTCCCAGTAGCGGCTGTAGATATCCCGTATGGCAGGCATCTTTGCGGCAAGATCGCCCTCGTACGCCTCCTTGTTGGCTGCGTATCCCGAAGGAGACACCAGGTGGTTCTTCGCATTGGAGATGCGTGCCTGCACACTGCCGGGCTTATAGGTCTTCTCGTCAAGCCCCATCTCTTTGATGATGGAACGAATCAGGCTCTTGCTGTCCGCCGAATCGTAGATGGTGAACTGCGACGTAAAGCCGATATGGGACGCCTCGGCACGAAGAATACGGGAAAAAACCGAATGGAACGTACCCATCCAAAGGAATCGTGCACGCTGCTCGCCCACCTGCCGGGCAATACGCTCCTTCATTTCACGGGCAGCTTTGTTAGTGAAAGTCAGTGCCAGGATATTCCAGGGATTGTAACCGTTCTCGAGCAGATAGGCTATCTTATAAGTGAGCACACGCGTCTTTCCGGAACCGGCACCGGCGATGACCAGCGAAGGGCCATCACCATAGAGCACCGCCGCACGCTGGCTTTCATTAAGTTCTTCGATATAGTCGGGCATAAAATTTATCTGTTAAATCTCTATTCACGGGCAAAGATAGAGGAAAGTTTGGACAACTCCGAACATTTGGGCCCTATATCCTGTTATATATTCAGAGAAATGAAATAAAAGATTTGAATTTATGAATACATTATTAATGTCTTTAATATTTACGACCATGACTTACGAAATGCCTAAACTTCCGTACGCAAACAATGCGCTGGAACCTGTAATCAGTCAGCAAACCATCGATTACCATTATGGTAAACATCTTCAAACATATGTAAACAATCTCAATAGCCTGGTTCCGGGCACCGAATATGAAGGAAAAACAGTAGAAGCCATCGTAGCCTCGGCTCCCGACGGAGCTATCTTCAATAATGCCGGACAGGTGCTGAACCATACTCTGTACTTCCTGCAATTTGCGCCGAAACCGGCAAAGAACGAACCGGCAGGCAAGTTGGGAGAAGCCATCAAACGTGACTTCGGCAGCTTTGAAAACTTCAAGAAAGAGTTCAACGCAGCTTCTGTAGGATTGTTCGGTTCGGGATGGGCCTGGCTGTCCGTTGACAAAGACGGAAAGCTGCACATCACCAAAGAGCCCAACGGAAGCAATCCGGTACGCGCGGGACTGAAACCGTTACTGGGATTTGACGTATGGGAACATGCTTACTACCTCGACTATCAGAACCGTCGTGCCGACCACGTAAACAAACTGTGGGAGATCATCGACTGGGATGTCGTAGAAAAACGGCTGTAACCTAACTCTTTTCACCACGAAGTAACACAGAGTATCACAGAGCTTTTTTTTGTTAATAATCAACAACCTAAAATCGCCTCTGTGTTACTCTGTGTTTTTTATGGTGAGTTTTGAGAAAGGGCAAAAACAAATTCCGCATGACTCCGCGATGAAATAATCCCCGATTTACTTTCTTCTTATTTTCTTTTTCACTTACTTTGCCTCCGTAAAGACAAAGGGGTGCCACCCGGTGGCTGAGATTATACCCTAAGAACCTGATGCAGTTAGTACTGCCGAAGGGATTGTGTATTTCTTCCGTTTTTTCTTTTTCCCGCACGCACCCCTCTTTGTATTTACTTTCATTTATCCCCAAACACACCTATACGAATATGAAAGTACAAGTGAACAACAAAGAAGTGGAAACAACCGCAAGCACACTGGCCCAGCTTGCCACCCAACTGCAACTTCCCGAAAACGGTGTAGCCATCGCCGTCAACAACCGAATGATACCGCGTCCGCAATGGGACGGATTCGGGCTGCAAGAGAATGATAACCTGATTGTGATTAAAGCAGCCTGCGGAGGATAGCCTATGTTAAGTCTACAATTTATCACCCATCAAACAGAGAATTACTCCTATCTGGAATCGGCGCGCATGGCTCTCGAAGGGGGCTGTAAATGGATCCAACTGCGCATGAAAGAGGCATCGCCGGAAGAGGTGGAGGCAGTGGCACTGCAACTGAAACCTCTCTGTAAAGCTAAAGAAGCGATCCTGATTCTCGACGACCACGTAGAGCTGGCCAAAAAGCTGGAAGTGGACGGGGTGCACCTGGGCAAAAAAGACATGCCCATCGGCGAAGCCCGGCAGATGCTGGGCGAAGCATTCATCATTGGCGGAACGGCCAACACCTTTGAAGACGTAAAGCTGCATCATGCCGCCGGAGCCGACTATCTGGGCATAGGCCCTTTCCGGTTTACCACCACTAAGAAAAATCTGAGCCCGGTACTGGGACTCGAAGGCTACACCTCCATACTGGCACAGATGAACGAGGCCGGTATCCGGATACCGGTAGTAGCCATCGGAGGGATCGTGGCGGAAGACATTCCGGCCATTATGGAAACGGGGGTGAGCGGCATCGCCCTCTCCGGAGCAATCCTGCAAGCACCGGACCCGGTAGAAGAAACAAAAAGAATTCTAAACATATAAGGAAATGAATCAAACTCACCACAGAGTAACACAGAGTTCCACAGAGATGGTTTTCTCTTAATACTCTATAAACAAGAAATTTAAAACTCTGTGAGACTCCGTGTTACCCTGTGGTGAAATGAACTCAAAACAAGATCAGAAATGGAAAAGTTAATCATTGCGGGACGTGAATTCAACTCCCGCCTCTTCCTGGGAACAGGTAAATTCAGCTCAAACGAATGGATGGAACAGTCGATACTGGCATCGGGCACCGAAATGGTGACAGTGGCCATGAAACGTGTCGACATGGAGAGCACAGAAGACGACATGCTGAAACATATTGTACATCCGCACATTCAGTTGCTTCCCAACACATCGGGCGTACGCAACGCGGAGGAAGCGGTGTTTGCCGCACAAATGGCACGCGAGGCTTTCGGAACCAACTGGCTGAAACTGGAGATTCATCCCGACCCGCGCTATCTGCTGCCCGACTCGGTGGAGACCCTGAAAGCGACTGAAGAACTGGTGAAACTCGGATTCGTCGTGCTCCCCTATTGCCAGGCAGATCCGGTGCTCTGCAAACAACTGGAAGAAGCGGGAGCCGCCACGGTAATGCCGCTGGGAGCACCTATCGGAACCAATAAAGGACTGCAAACCAAGGAGTTTCTGCAAATCATTATCGAACAGGCAGGAATCCCGGTAGTGGTGGACGCCGGAATCGGAGCACCGAGCCATGCGGCGGAGGCTATGGAAATGGGTGCATCGGCATGCCTGGTAAACACAGCTATCACCGTAGCCGGCAACCCGATAGAAATGGCAAAAGCCTTCAAGCAGGCAGTAGAAGCCGGACGGACGGCATACGAGGCCGGACTGGGTATGCAGGCCATAAGGTTCGTGGCGGAAGCAAGCTCACCACTGACGGCATTTTTAAACGAATAAAACAATAACCTCGCCTCCGGCCCCTCTCCCGTCGATCACTCTTCGGGAAAAGAATACGGGGCTGAGAGATCCTAATAACGAATGTATGGAACAAAGAATAAAATTTCCCCGCTCTGAGAAGGTATATCTGTCCGGCAAGCTATTCCCCGAAATCCGTGTAGGTATGCGAAAAGTAGAGCAAGTGCCCAGCACAACTTTCGAAGGAGAAAAGAAAGTGATCACTCCCAATCCGCATGTGTACATCTACGATACCAGCGGTCCTTTCAGTGACCCCGACATAGAAATCGACCTGAAAAAAGGCCTCCCGCGCCTGCGTGAAGAATGGATACTGAACAGAGGAGACGTGGAACAATTGCCCGAGATCAGTTCGGAATACGGACGCATGCGGCGGGATGACGGGAGCCTCGACCACCTCCGTTTTGAACATATCGCACTGCCCTACCGTGCCAAGGCCGGCCGGCATATCACCCAGATGGCGTATGCCAAACAGGGCATTGTCACTCCCGAAATGGAATATGTGGCTATCCGTGAGAATATGAACTGCGAAGAACTGGGCATCGAGACCCATATCACACCCGAATTCGTACGTCAGGAAATAGCCGAAGGACGGGCGGTGCTGCCTGCCAACATCAACCATCCCGAAGCCGAACCTATGATTATAGGCCGCAACTTCCTGGTGAAAATCAATACCAACATCGGCAACTCCGCCACTACCTCGAGCATAGACGAAGAGGTGGAGAAAGCAATGTGGAGCTGTAAATGGGGAGGAGACACATTGATGGATCTTTCGACCGGAGAGAACATACACGAAACGCGGGAATGGATCATCCGCAACTGTCCCGTTCCGGTGGGGACCGTACCTATCTACCAGGCTCTGGAAAAAGTAAACGGAAAGGTAGAGGACCTGACCTGGGAACTGTATCGCGACACACTGATCGAGCAGTGTGAGCAGGGAGTGGACTACTTCACCATCCATGCGGGCATCCGCCGGCATAATGTGCACCTGGCGGAAAAACGCCTCTGCGGCATCGTATCCCGCGGCGGAAGTATCATGAGCAAATGGTGCCTGGTGCACGACCGGGAAAGCTTCCTTTACGAACACTTCGATGACATCTGCGACATCCTGGCACAATACGATGTCGCAGTATCGCTCGGCGACGGCCTACGGCCCGGATCGACCCACGACGCCAATGATGAAGCGCAATTTGCCGAGCTCGACACAATGGGCGAACTGGTGGTGCGCGCCTGGGAGAAAAACGTACAGGCATTTATCGAAGGACCGGGACATGTGCCGATGCACAAGATACGCGAAAACATGGAACGCCAGATTGAAAAATGCCACAATGCCCCGTTCTATACGCTCGGCCCGCTGGTGACGGACATCGCTCCGGGATACGACCACATCACTTCGGCTATCGGAGCGGCACAAATAGGATGGCTGGGAACAGCTATGCTATGCTATGTGACCCCTAAAGAGCACCTCGCCCTGCCCGATAAAGAAGATGTACGCGTGGGAGTAATCACTTATAAAATAGCCGCCCATGCGGCCGATCTGGCCAAAGGACACCCGGGGGCACAGGTACGCGACAACGCACTGAGCAAAGCCCGGTACGAATTCCGGTGGAAAGACCAGTTCGACCTGTCGCTCGATCCGGAACGTGCATTCTCTTACTTCCATGCCGGACGGCATACCGACGGAGAGTATTGCACCATGTGCGGACCGAATTTCTGCGCGATGCGACTGAGCCGCGATCTGAAGAAAACTCAAAAACAAAAATAGGATGACCGTAACGGAAAGGACAGCGGAATACCGGAAAGCACTCGATGTGCCTATCTCCCAACTGGAGACGGACCGGATTGTAAAAGAAATCCTGGATCGACCGGAGAACTTCGACAACATTTACCGGCTGACGTCGGACGATAAATTATTGGTGTCCTGGCGGGCCTTATGGATATGCGACAAACTGTGCAGGCAGAAGCCGGAGTGGCTGATCCCTTTCAGGGAAGAGCTGACCGGAAGGTTGATGTCCTGCGGGCACGATGGCTCGAAACGACTGCTTCTTTCCATACTCTACCATGCACCCGCAACGAAGGTGCCTTCCGTGGCTCTGCTCAACTTCTGCCTGGACGCCATGCTGTCGCCCCAAGAGAGTATCGGCGTGCAATCGCTCGCCATCCGAATGGCTTACCGCCTGTGCGAGCCCGAGCCGGAGTTGCTGTATGAGCTGCGTACCATACTGGAGAGTACAGAAACGGAAATGTATTCGACCGCCGTAAAATCGGCTGTACGGAACACATTGAAGAAGATTAACCAGAAGAATAAAAAGAAAAAATAAAATGTTTTCAGATGAATTAGAAAAGATTTCCTGGGAAGAGACGACTAAAGCCATCTATTCCAAAACTGACGCTGATGTGCGCCGCGCATTGTCGAAGGAACACTGCGATGTAAATGATTTTATGGCATTGATTTCGCCGGCTGCCGCTCCATATCTGGAGACGATGGCACGTCTCAGCCGGAAGTATACGATGGAACGCTTCGGAAAAACAATCTCGATGTTCGTGCCTCTCTATATTACAAATTCTTGTACAAACTCGTGTGTATACTGCGGCTTTAACCACAACAACCCGATGAAGCGTACCATCCTTACGGAAGAAGAGATGGTGAACGAGTACAAGGCGATCAAGAAGCTGGCCCCCTTTGAGAATCTGTTGCTGGTGACAGGAGAGAATCCTGCCAAAGCCGGAGTGGACTACATCGAACGTGCCCTCTTGCTGGCAAAGCCCTACTTTGCTAACCTTCAGATTGAAGTAATGCCACTTAAAGCAGAAGAATATGAACGACTTACACATGCAGGTCTGAACGGGGTCATCTGCTTTCAGGAGACGTATAATAAAGCCAATTACAACATCTACCACCCCCGCGGCATGAAGTCTAAATTCGAATGGAGGGTCAACGGATTCGACCGCATGGGACAGGCCGGAGTACACAAGATAGGAATGGGCGTACTGATCGGACTGGAGGAATGGAGAACGGATATCACCATGATGGCCTATCATCTCCGCTACTTGCAGAAGCATTATTGGAAAACGAAATATAGTGTCAACTTCCCCCGCATGCGCCCGTCGGAAAACGGAGGCTTCCAGCCCAATGTGGTGATGAACGACCGTGAGTTGGCACAAGTGACTTTTGCGATGCGTATCTTCGACCATGATGTAGACATCTCCTACTCTACCCGCGAAAGCGCAGCCTTCCGTAACCACATGGCTACGCTCGGAGTGACCACCATGAGTGCGGAAAGCAAAACGGAACCGGGAGGATACTTTACCTATCCGCAAGCACTGGAACAGTTTCACGTAAGCGACGAGCGGAAAGCCGTGGAGGTGGATGCAGCACTACGGTCGCTGGGACGGATACCGGTATACAAAGACTGGGACACGGCGCTGACGCTACCCCAATGCTGATAACTGAAATAAAAGGGAATTTATGGAAAGATACAGCAGACAAACCATGCTTCCGGAAATAGGAGAAGCAGGACAGCTAAAGCTAAAAGCTGCCAAAGTACTGATTGTAGGCGTGGGAGGACTCGGTTCTCCCATCGCCCTCTATCTGGCCGGCGCTGGAGTGGGTACCATCGGGTTGGCAGATGACGACGAAGTGAGCCTCAGCAATCTGCAGAGGCAGATACTCTACACGGAGGAGGAAGTGGGCGACCTGAAGGCTATCTGTGCCTCCATGCGGATCAGCGTCCTCAACAGGGAGATAAAAGTGAATGCCTGTCCGGGAAGGCTAAGTAAAGAAAATGCACGTGATCTGATAGGCCAGTATGACATCATCGTGGACGGTTGCGATAACTTTGCAACCCGGTATCTGCTCAGCGATGTCTGTTCGGAGCTCGGGAAACCGTATGTATACGGTGCTATCTGCGGATTTGAAGGACAAGTGTCCGTCTTCAACTACGGAGAAGGAACTCAACGGAAAACTTATCGTGACCTCTACCCGGACGAAGAAGGAATGTTACACATGCCTCCTCCTCCCAAGGGGGTGGTCGGAGTGACACCGGCAGTAACGGGCAGTGTGGAAGCATGCGAAGTTCTCAAAATCATTTGTGGATTCGGAGAGGTCCTGGCAGGCAAACTATGGACAATTGACTTGCGGACATTGCAATCTAACATATTTTCACTATAAAGGTTGGTTTCTGAGTAAGTTAATTAGTAACTTTGCTAAACTTAACAGTTTAACAAAAGAAATGAAACTTATCGTAGTAACGACGCCTACTTTCTTTGTAGAAGAAGATAAGATTATCACTGCTCTTTTTGAAGAGGGACTGGATATTCTGCATCTCAGAAAACCGGAAACACCGGCTATGTATTCAGAGCGCCTGTTGACACTGATTCCGGAGAAATACCACAAACGGATTGTCACGCACGAACACTTCTATCTGAAAGAAGAATTCAACCTGATGGGAATTCATCTGAATGCACGAAATCCCAAAGAACCGCATGACTATTCGGGACATATCAGTTGTTCGTGTCACTCGGTGGAGGAAGTGAAGAATAAAAAGCACTTTTATGATTATGTATTCATGAGCCCGGTTTATGACAGTATCTCGAAAGAGGGATATAACTCACCCTATACAGCCGAAGAACTGCGCCTGGCAGCCAAAGACAAGATCATTGACAACAAGGTGATGGCATTGGGAGGTATTACGCCGGATAACATACTGGAAGTGAAAGATTTCGGATTCGGAGGTGCAGTAGTTTTAGGAGATTTATGGGGCAAATTCGACGCTTGCTCCGACCAGGATTACCTGGCAGTGATAGAACACTTCAAGAAGCTGAAAAGAATGGCGGACTGAACGAAACGACAACAGACAAAATAAAATAGGGTGATTCTCCTTGCGGAGGTCACCCTATTTCGTTGAAACCTATTTGATTAAAATTCGTAATGGAATCCGAATGTAAGGTCTTCACTGCTTGCGCTAAAGCCAAAACCGTTACCCATATAATCGTCCTTATATCCCAGGAAGCCACATTTGGCAACCAGGCTGAAATGCTGGTTCAACTTGATAGCGATACCCGGTTTCAGACCGATCTCGAAACCGTTTACAGCATCACCGCCATCTTTCACCTTAGTGGTAGCAAAACCAAATCCGCCATCGACAAACAGACGTACGATCTTGTTTTCATAATAAGAAAAACGTGCGTAAGGAGCAATGGCAAATGTGTTTGTCGAGATATGCTCCTTGTATTCATGGTTGAACTGAAGCTCAACGCCCAATGCCCATTGTTCGCTCAGGTTGTATCCGATCTCCGGAGCCAGTTTAAAGGAAGTGGTATTGGCATCATCATTACGCCACAAACCTACGGTACCTCCCATGTAAAGGTCTTGTGCCTTAACAGATAAAGTTGCAATAGCAACAAATAAAAACAATACAATCTTTTTCATCTTCTTAGTAGTTTTAATTAAATACACCTATTTTGAAAACAAACAAAAGAATAATTTCACTTTTGTTTCGGGGCGCAAAAGTATATCATATTCATTAATTAAACAACTATTTCGATCATTATTCACCGGAGAACAAAATGAAAAAAGCCGCTTGTAATTGATTTACAGCGGCTTTTCTATTTAAATATTTACCGGTTTCCCTCAGAACTTATAACCTACGCTAATAGAAAGATTCAGATTCTTACCATTTACGTTGTCCATGACATCGACAAACCCGAACTGACCGTCAAGCCCTGCGATAATCTTGCCAAACTCCGCGGCAACACCGATACCAAGACCTACATCGCCACGTTTCAGCAGACCGTCGTCACCAAAGGTATCGACTTCCAAGCGCCCTTTGCCCAGATCTACTTTGGAATTACCCGCGATGCCGCAAGCAAAATAAGGACCTGCACTCAACACGATATTAGTATTATCGGCTACTTTGAAACGCGCAGCAGCCATAACCGGCAGTTCCAGATAAACAGCATTCACACTCAGTTCGTCCTTCTTGGCACCTTTGGAAGATACAAACAAAGAGGGTTGCAACGACCAGATTTCATTAAATCCATACTCCATGCCACCGCCTATCTTGAATCCTACTTTGGCATTCATGTCAAAATCACCGGTAAAGTTACTGATATTCATTCCCACCTTGGCATTCCAGCTCACTTGAGAAAAGCCCACAACCGAAACGAGGGCAAACAATACAAACACAAGATTTCTTTTCATAATTCTGTAATTTTAGTTTGTTAAAAATATAATAAGTAAGGTTTCATAAGATAAAGGAAATATTTTTATTTGAATTATACAAATATTTACTCTACATTTTAGGTTTCCGCCGGCTTTTCTCTCCTGTAGGCTCTGTCTGCACCATACAGATATATACAAAAAGGCGAGGCTACCCTCTTGGAGTAGCCTCGCACAAACCAGTTAATCTAAAGTTATTCTTCGATGGCTGCCTGCGCCGCTGCCAGTTTAATATATTAATCAATAAGTTAGCATTCTGCTGTAAACATATAGTAAACTATACCTTATTATATATAGAATTACTCCATTTACACCATAGTCTATTATACCCATTTGCTCTACTACAAAAGTAGCATTAAGTTTTTAATAAAATTGTTTTGGAGAAAAAGTTTTTCACTTCTTTTTAATTATAAAATTACTTGCTATCACAGATTAATCTACTCCAGAAGGTAGAACCTAAAATAGCATAGTCCTCTTCAATACTCTTATCAATGAAGAATAGTTCAGAGTAAGGGTGTCCCTCATATTCAAAATTGAGTTTGACTGCCTTACACTCCCTAAACTTGTTATCACTGCACCAAACAACTTTCTTCCCAACATAATGGAATGTATCTTCCAGTGAAATACTATCTACATAAGCAGGAAGAAAAGGAAGGGAGTTATTATATTCAGGTTTTGTACTTACTGCTCCTATACCATTATTCAAAAGAGAATTCCTTTGCTTATCTGTTTTGAAGAAAGCCAAGAAAGTAGGGGTAATCAAATTGTGTTTCATTCTTTTGTTCAGAAGGAATGTAAAGCCTAAACCTTTGATTTGTATGAATATACAATTAGATAGCATATTAAAAATTATCAGAAAAAAACATTATAGAATATGTATATCCTTTATCTACTCTGACATAGAACTTATCAAAAAAAT
>OKBF01000105.1_pt1 | contig 16170 bp, 10 predicted proteins | sample 1611781 | NCBI WGS metagenome assembly OKBF01 (sample SAMN04436768, study PRJEB24849) | human gut metagenome | biome: human gut; feature: NICU; material: stool | host: Homo sapiens | place: USA: Saint Louis, MO | collected 2011-03-17
CCATCCAGCCGAAGACACGGGGCTCCAGGGTCACCCACTGTGGAATGAGGCCAAAGTGCTGCGGCCAGAAGCTGATGCGCTGTTCATCAGGGACGAGGGTGGCAACCAGTTGTTGCAGGTCAGTCTCCGGTGCACAGGCCGAAGCGGTGGTGTTCTGAGACAATGTTTTCATGTGTGAAATCCTTGTAATGTGAGTAAATGAGAGGGAGTAAAGGTCGGGAGCTGGCAACATCACGTTCATCACTGATCGTGATGACCCGGTAATGTCAGGGATGAATGATATTCGGCTGAAATTCCGGACAGCCGTACGCGTAACCGTTCCGGTCACAGACGGATGGCCAGATGCCATTGCCTGTACTCAGTCTGCACAGACTGAGCTCTCCGGGGCGTCGGGTGATTCTGGTGCCTGAATCACGCCTTCAGGGACAGATTGCATCAGCGCAGGCTCTCCAGCATCGTTTCTGCCATCACCCACAATGCACGGTTGAGCTTAATGTCGGTATCAATGCTGTGAATGGCCCGGGTATGGATACGTTTTCCTTTTGCACTGCGACCGGAAATCCCGCCTTTCAGCATATTCTCCTGGATGGTCTGATAAGTACTCCACAGGTCCTTACCGTAATCCTCCCGGCGTCGTGGCGTCAGAATGTCGGCGGTGGTGACGGGCTGATGTTCGTCACCATAACGGTAAGTCAGTGCCGCCTGTGCCAGCGCCTGGCGTGCCGGTGGCGGCAGGACCAGCGACTGCATGGCATCACGCTTCTCCTCTATCCGGTCAAACACGCCCACCACCTCGTAAGCCCCTTCAATGACTCTGTCCACCACATTTCCCCGGTGCGGAACACGCACTTCCCCCAGAGACTGACCACAGACGCATCCGTTCTGGCAGACGAACCTGAAGTAACCCGGCAGCATCTGGTAGCTGGAGGTACCGTCATGGGAGTTGAGCAGAATGATTTCAGGGACATGTTGTCCGGTTATCTCTCCGGCCCGCCGCAGACGCAGCATGTGTTTGGTGTATTCCCGGCGGTCCGGGTCACGTACGCGGGTCTGGCAGGCGAAGAACGGCTGAAAGCCTTCCCGCTGCAGGCTCTCCAGTACGGTGATGGTGGGGATGTACGTATAGTTCTGGCTTCGGGACGTGTGTTTATCTTCCCCGAAAATCCCCGGCACATGGTGCATCAGCTCTTCATGTGTCAGTGGACGGTCACGACGTATCTGGTTTGCAGCATAACCAAAACGACTGGCTAGTCGCATAATTTGCTCCTTATCGGTGGTTAAGATTTACTGGTGTAATAAATGAAAAAAGCCGCGTCTCCCGGAGAAGACGCGGCCTGATGGATGAAATCAATGAGGTTTATTGTCTGAGAAGCCCTCCACTGGCGAGCCACGCATTAAGCTGTTTTCCGGCATCAGCTTCAGAGTTCCGGCTGCGTCAGCGTCGCTGACCTTCCGCGTTGCGGATCACCAGACGAAAATGCGTACCCGGGTCATCCTGGATAAACACATTGCGGTAAGCGGTTATGACAGCAACCGCCTGACCGTATGAGAAAGATCCTTCAGCCAGGACATACTCTGTGTGTAACCCGGCATATCTGGTTTCTCCTGATAAATAGCCTCTGCCATACGTTGTGGCAGAGGCTGAAGCATGAAACTGACTTCAGGGATCAGTTAACATTTTTTCCGGAAACGGTAATCAGCAGTGGATGGTAGTCCTGGGGATCGAAAACCGATAACGGCAGACTGACACGATGGCCGTTACTTTCTTCAGTTGCTTTAATGATTTCGGTTGTGGCGACATTTTCCACGCACTCCGTTTCCAGAAATGCGTCTGTGGTTCGCGTGGCATTACTGTCACCAAAGGCTTCCGTTTCCATTTTTCTGGTCACCAGCGTCTGACCATATTTGTCTTTGAGTTGCAGAGTGATGGTGAGGGGGCCAAATCCTTCATCGTTTCCGCCATTATCCAGCCGGAACTGGTAAGCACAAATATTTCCCGGGAGCCATATCGTATCTGTATTGCGTATACTGATGTAACGTTGATCCTGTGCCCGGAGTGGGGCAGACCACGTTAACCCCAGAATGAAGGCGGTAATCATGCAGGTTTTGAACAGGTGAATCATGGTATTTACCTCTCTGAGTCATGACGATGACACTGACAAATCAGGTGATAAAGCGTAAAAGGCGCAGAATAGCCGTTATGCCGGTAACTCCGGGGGTAATGCTTCTTCCAGTCGGTTAACCATATTGCCGAGATGGGATGCATCATATTCCATGACGGGGCGTTGCCTGATGATACTGACCACCAGTGGTTTGATTAACATGTTGGTCGCGGCCCGTTGTTGTATACCGGCGGCGAAAATGATCTCCAGAGCATTCTGATCGATAACACGGGCCAGATTCGCGTTCAGATTTTCAATCTCATGTCCGGTCAGCAGGAAACTGCCGGCAAGCCATGTCACCTGCTCCTGAATCATTGCCAGAATTTTGACGCGATCTTCTTCAACCAGCGCTCCGGCAATTTTTCCTGATACAGCGGAGGCAATCATTCCCCCCAGAACACCGCCAACCACACGCCCTGTCAGTGCACCAAATGGTCCCAGTGGACTGAACAGTATCCCGCCCGCCACTGACCCGACAGCTCCACCTGCCACACCGGAAGATGCCACGGCAAGATTCCTGATGAACTGCGTACCGGAGATCCGTCCCCGCAACATTTTGATCATGTCAGGGCCGGTTGTGACAGCTACCAGTGCCAGAGATGTCACCAGCGTACCCTTCATTACTTTGTTCAGGGCACTGATATTTCCTGCACCAGTCCCCTTCTGAAGAGCCAGTCGGACAGTCGGGCTGGCAGTCGAAAAATCAATGTGCTTCAGCATACCCTGAACAACACTGAGCCGGTGAAGTTGCTGGGTTGTGACGTAGACAGCCAGTGTGCGGGTGAAGGTTTTTCCTGCCTGGACAGCAGCTGTCTGCAGGGCAGCATCGCGATCGCCAGTGCTGAGCCAGAAGACCGATGCCGTCAGGGCAAAACTGATCCCTCCGGCCGCCAGACTGACAACCGAACCCTCGGCAATATCATAAGTGACCGATTCGATGGTCCCGAACCGGGTGATATTACGGGCCTGGGTATAAGTCAGATGTCCCCGACGAATCAGCCGGGACGCTTCTGCGGGATCGGTTACACCGGGTACTTTACCTTCGCGGATCTTATTCCTCATGGTTTCAACAGCGCCGGCATACTGATCACGGGGGACTTCCAGTTGCATGGGGCCATTATTTCCCATGTAACGATACTGTCCGTTTTGTCCGTCGAATGCCGCACCGACGCTACGGGCTGCAGTTGAACAATATTTCGTCTGGATTTCTGTTCCGCTGACCAGTCTGTCTGCTCCATTTCTGGCATTATTATCACCGAGGATCCGTGCGTTTTTCAGACGGACTCTGTCGACAATATGGTTTCCCCGTTCAGCGGCAAACCCATGTCCCTGCCCTCCGGAAGCAAACATTTTCTCATTTGTACTCCAGGTTTCCGGCAGTTTCATGAGAATCAGACCATTCGCCGTTGCATCGGAAATAAAACCGGTGTAAGAACGTTCATAAATGTCCTGACACAGTGTTTCTGTTTCGCGACAAAGAGAGGAGCAGTACCATTCCGGATCCGGCTTATGATTTTCCGGGGCATGATGTACTTCTGTCAGCCCGCAGGAGGCACAGATACGAAGCTCATCCACGTGGTGGAATGATACAAAACGGCGGCCTTCTGAAAAGGGGTACCAGTCACCGCCGTCCAGGCAATGATCGAGAAAATCGTCATTCGCTTCCGGTGATAAATTCAGGCGGTTCCGGAAGAGGGTTTTCAGTTCATCAGGGGTAAATGACAGGCTCTCTCTCAGCTTTTCGTTGAAACCCGCCATGTTTCTTTCATACCAGGCATTGTCCAGTAGCCAGTTTCCGTCTGCCAGTTCAAATTCCCTCAGTTCTCCCCGGGAAATCCGTTGTGAAATGAGTGTCAGCCAGATGCGCTCCGTCAGCGTTTCAGGAAGGCTGTAATCGTTTTGCAAACTGCTCAGCCACGATTTACTGTTGAGCACCGGTTGTTCTTCCAGTGTCTGGCTGATGGCACTGGTCAGTCTTTTCAGCGCCTGGATCTGGCTGGCCGCCCATAGCAGCGTCACTAATGCAGCCAGCCAGTACAACAACCCGCCCCACCACATCAGTGAGGGTGAAATATCGAACTGCAATGCGATCAATGGTGCGTATGCAGAACACGCCATAAGGAAAAAAGCAGTATAAAAACAGCAGTAATACCCGTTAATTTCCTTGCTGATATCTTCAGGTGTGAGCCCGTTCTGCTGAATGGTTCTTATCTGCACGGGAAGAGCCAGCAGACCAGCGGCGAGAGCGGTGGTCAGAATAAATTTTACAGAGTCAAAAGTATGAGCCTCCAGTGCGATATGTTTACCATCAAGTCCCCACATGAAGCTGATGATCATTCCGGCAATCGTCAGAAATACGCCTGCCAGCCAGCGAATATGGAATAACCGGGTTATGCGTTCAGTGATATAGCCAGCCAGTAAAGCCGGACCGAACAGACACAGCAATATGAACCCTGCCAGCGCAGACGCTGTGCTGGTTAATGCTCTGAACAAAAGGCGAAGAATGGCAAATCCTGCGATCAGCAGAATCAGCGCGCCGACTATCTGTAACATAGTCACTCCGTGATGAATATCATGTTATTGTGAATGCCAGTGAATGTGGCACTGAAACGTTTTCCCCCGTCCGGATCCCGGTCATGATGACCGGGACCACAGAGAGGCAATGCAGAATTATCAGAAGGTCACATTCAGCGTGGCCTGACTGTTATAACTTTCAGCGCTGCTGCCGTTGATGCTGTGGGCATAACCGGCCTGAACGCCCAGGGTGATATTTTCCCGGACACGGGCTTCCAGTCCTGCCTGCAGATCCAGTGAAGTGCCATTCTGTGAGGGTGAGAACGTCATCCCGCTGCCTGCGGTGGAGGTCCCCACACGCATATCACCCCGGGAGCTGAAGGTGCGGATAACGGAAGGCTGTACCCACCAGTTCACCGGCAGTTCACGCACACTGTGTTTTGCACTGTCACGCAGGGGGGCACGGGATGAGGTGCCTTCACCAAAGGTCATATCGTTGTGGCTGCCCAGACGGAAACCGGCACGCACATGTTGTGCACTGCCATGCCCGAACTTCACATAACCGGCGTTGTCCTTACCGTCATCCAGCGAAAGCCCCTGCCAGGTGTACTGCAGCCGTGGCTCCAGCATCAGGTTGTCAGTGATACTGAAGGGCAGACCGGTTTCCAGTGAGCCCAGCCAGCCCCGGCCCCGTGCGCGGAAGTCGTTATTGCCCGATGACGCTTTCATACTGTGGCGGGTTCCCTGTGCCACAATGTCAGCCCACAGGCCGGAGGAGGTGTGTGTCAGGTTCATATATCCGCCCAGGCTGCCGGCATCATCCCGGACCGTGCCGGCGCGGGAGCCGTCATCATCCTTAACATCAACGGAAGAATGGCCTGCAGCACCATACACTCCTGTCGTCAGTGACATACCGGCGACCTCTGTTCTGAGCAGGTCACTCTCCAGACGGACGAAGCCATAGCTGCCGCTGCTTTCCGGCGTGGCCCCACGGGCAATACCGCCGTTGTTATCGTGACCGAGATGGCCGCCCTGAATGCTGAGACGGACGCTGTTATTTTCACCGTTTACACCGGTCTGATGGCTGCGGGAGCCTGCCAGAATCCGGTCATAGTCCATTGCCTGTGTCAGCATGGAGGCATACAGGGGGACTTCAGCACGATAACGTTCTTCACTGCGCAGATACCAGCTCTCATCACTGTCCCGGTTGAGGGTGTAGTTAAAGGCCCCGGCCTGCAGCATATTCCCCTGGACAAAAGCCCCTTCCTCCGTGGTGGCACCGTTAATGGCCTCAACCACCTGAATACCCTTACCGGTGGTCGCCAGCCCCGTACCACTGTTGCCGGCGTTCACCAGATTCAGGATGGTTTTTCCGGTTGCCCTGCCACCGTCAATGACCAGTCTGTCAGCATTGTTCTGCGCCATATCCGGGCGTACACGCAGGCTGATGATGCCATTCTGCCCGTTCAGGTTTTTCACCTGCAGAGTTGTCGGAACGAACTTCCCTGTGCGGGCGGAGGTGAAATGAATCTGTCCGGCATGGCTGAGGTCATCCACCACCGACTGAACCGTGGCGTTATCGGGGATATTCCAGGTGGCACCGGATGTCAGGGTGACATTCGTGGGGTCAATGGCACCGTTCAGCACTGTGCTGCCGGTCAGCTTCAGGGCCGTGCCGCGATGAGCGATGATATCCGTGGTGACGGTACTGTCGTTCAGCGTCAGCGTGCCTTCATTCAGGTTGACGGCTTTCTGGGTGAGTGTGGTGTTGCTGACAGTGAGTGTGCCACTTCCTGATTTTTCCACGCTGCCGTTACCGGTAAGAGCGCCTCCCTGCAGGAGTGCATCGCCTTCACGGATGGTCAGGGTATCGTTGTTCACCGTCTTCCCGGAAAGGGTAAGTATGGCGCCGTTATTCAGCGTGGTGGTGCCCGCCAGTGTGCCGCCCCTGGCGGTGAACAGTCCGCCATTTACCGTGGTATCCGTGGCCGTATCACCGGCGTTCAGCGTGAATGAACTGCCTTTTTCCAGCATCAGGGCATCCGCCTGACCGCCTCCGATACGGAATGCCTTTCCGTCGCTCCGGGTACCACTGACAGCGGCACCGGAATCGGCCAGCAGTACCCCGCCATTTCCCATGGATACGGTGGTGGCGGCACCACCGTTGCGGATATCCAGCGTTCCGCCATCATCCACACGGGTATTAGTGGCTGTGTGTCCGCTCAGCACATCCAGACGTCCGCCATTTTCCAGTACGACATTATCAGCCTTACCCGCCACAACGGAGAATGCTCCCAGGCGGTTTGTGCCGGTGACGGTTGCAGCTGTACTGGTAACCAGTGCACCGCCCGTGTTCTGGGTGACATCAGACGCTTTACCGCCGGCATTCACCTGCAGCTTTCCTTTCTGGTTGATGGTGGTATGCGCGGCAGTTCCTCCTTCCTTAATCACCTGCCAGCCATCACGGTTTATCAGCGTCTCTGTTGCCGTGCCACCGTTGTGTACATACTGGTTACCCCCCTCCAGTCGGGTGTTATGTGCCTCTCCGTGTACCGTCTGGTCACCACCGGCGTAAATGAGGGTGTCCCGTGCCATCCCCGAAGACCAGATAACCTGCCGGCCATTTTTATTGATGGTGGTGGATTCAGCCGTCCCTCCGACCATCTGACCGCTGGACACATTTTCAGACTCCGGACCACCTTCTGCACCGGTGTTGACGATGGTTCCGGTTGCCAGTCCGCCATGTTTTATGGTCTGGTAACCATCCTGGTTAATAATTGTACCGGCAGCTTTCCCTCCCCCGTGTACCCACTGCTCACCTCTGTTATCCAGCGTGGTGTTCACCGCCAGTCCGTTAAGGCTCTGCCCTCCGCCATCACGAATAACCGTATCACTGGCAGTTCCTCCTGCCTGCACAATCTGACGACCATTTGCGGTGACAGTGGTGTTTCTGCCTGTGCCACCCGCTTTTATCCATTGCCCGCCGGTGTTTTCGTCACTGTCCGGCCCCAGCTCAAGCCCGGTACTGACAGTCACGCCATCAGCTGTTCCGGATACAAACTGGTTGTCATGGTTTACCAGTGTTCCGCCATTCACTGTTTCACACGGGTGCACAACGATGTCAGCAGCCAGCACCGGGAGTGACGTGACCGCGGCAAGAGACAGTGCAACCGCCACACCGCCACGTTTACCCCGTGCGCGGGCCAGTTCGGAGGCAACCACGAAAGCGCCCGTAATGTGATTCCATACCAGCCTGTAGCAGGTATTCAGATGTCGTTTCATCAGCATTTCCTTAATCAGAGTGAGGGTGAATAAAAAAGCCGGTATCCACAGATGTGGATACCGGCAGGTAAAGGGTTACAGTGCCGGAGGTCCGGCTGACGGAAGTTTCTGACGTGTGGCTCTGTTGTTCCCTGAATCTCATGTCTGTGTGTATCTGTGCACGTTGCTAACAGGAGTTATTATTAGCATAACGATCGATATTAACGATCGGTAAAATAGGTATTGATCGTTTTATTCTATTATCAAGCTATTGCACGGACAAGAGAGACAGTAACGAAAACAGCGCTTTTGTGAGCATACTTAGAGGCAGGGAGGACATCATCCACAACAGGTTCAGAAGAAGATCCAGTTCCATACCGCGCGGGCAACAGAGACCACTGTGTCACGGACGGCACGCAGAACCGTGCGTGCAACAGAGGCAACACAGACGCTCTCCGCTGTGTCAAATATCCGGTCCACCGCACCGGTAAACTGCTCACGGGCCTGAGCGCGGACAGATTCCGTGCGCAGCTCGTCCTGCAGGCGGGTCATCAGGGGACTGGCGGCATGGTCGGGAAGCGCTGTCATGAGCGCACTGACCAGCGTATCCACTTCCCAGCCGGTGCGGGCCGATACGGCCACAACCGGATGTACAGGCCGGAACAGACGGAATACCGCCTCCGTTTTTTCGCGAATGTTCTGTGCCTGTGCGGGAGAGGGCTGAATGCCGGCCATATCCCATTCATGGCAGGGCTCCGTTTTGTCGGCCTGTGTCACCACAAACAGCACCTGCTGATGTCCGCACTGCAGGATGTGTCGCCAGAAATACTCATCCACAGACAGGGCCCGGTCATCGGCTTTAATCAGCCACAGCACCAGGTCCAGTTCAGGCAGAATGTCACGGTACAGGGCTTCATACTCTGCATCCCTGTCCCGGCTCTCGCCCACCCCGGGCAGGTCAGTGATAACCATGCTGTGACCGTGGCCACTCAGACGGAAGCGCCGCACTTCCCGGGTGCCGGCGTGAACATCACTGACCGGGGTGACCTCCCCCTGAAACAGTGCATTACAGAGTGAGGATTTACCGGCCCCGCTTTTACCCATAATGCCAGGCACGGGTTCGTGGCTGGTGAGTTTGCGCAGATGTTCCAGGATGTGACGGGAAAGTGAGTAAGGCAGGGAGGAGAGCGGTTTTTCAATTGCCTCAATGGCATCAGACGGATTCATACATGTATTCCCGGTGAAAAAAGACAAAACCCCGCGCACCGGAAAGGTGGCGGGGGATTCACGGAGATAATATCTGTCTGAAATTGTTTGGAATCGATGGGGATGTTGCGTATTAACATGAAGGAGGACAGGAGTTATCCGTTATTGGGCGATATCCTTCCATGAAAATACGCGGTTATTGTTAAACAGCAGGCTGATTACTCCGTAAAGGAGAAAAATATTCATCTTGCAGCCTGATTATCAGGTGTGTTTATGTTTACTGAGGTGAGTATTTTTCAGTATATTGTCGGGGCAGTCAGTGGGAGATATTAAATTTACGTTTAGAGTTATCTTGCTTCTGCTGTGTATTTTTATAAGAGTGCGCACGTAATGATATCTGTTGATACCATGTTGTTAAGTGTTTCCCTTCCAGGTCATGCGTACTTGCAAAATGGCATCTGAATCGATCACGGTTTGGCCAAACCGTGATCGAATAGATAGGAATACGCACGTAATGATTAAATGCTTTTGTTACACCATTCTTCCGGCATGAATATTTATCCAGTTCCCTTTTTTATTTGTGTAGTGATACTGTCGGAATAGCGTTCAGTAATGTGAAGTGTCCTGTAAAAAAACTTTAATAAATGTGTCATCCTGGTCAGGAAATATCTGCTGAGATATTATTAGTTGGTGGTGTTTTTACTGAGTAATAGCTGGCTTTTAATTCCTGAACTGAAATACTGTCGCTCGTCAGGGTTTAATTAAAACTGGATGATGATGTGAAAATGAAGGCTGGTTTTTGTGTTTGTCGAAGAAGTGTTATTTTAATCCATTCTCATCATTGGCTGGCGATTATACAGAAGTATTTGAAGAAAAAATGTTGCATTTTATCTGTGTCAGCAGGGAGGAAGTATTTTATTGATGTATCAGTATTAAATGGTTTTTGTTATTTATAAAAATGTCATCCTGTCCATAGAATATTGTACTCAGCATTCAGTGCAGGAACTGTCATTTTCTTTATTTTATTCTTCTTCAGGAGGGCAGTTTTCTGAAAGCGTTACTCCGGGGAAACTGTTTATGTTTATTCCCGGCAGGAAACCCGTACCTGCAATACCCTGGATGATGCTTTTTGCTGGTACGTTGTTGTGTGAAATTTAATCAACGTGTGTGTTCCGGAGAGCGCCCGTAGACGCACAGATTCATTCTGACATTCTTTAGCGACAAAATACCGAATGGTTATTATTTAATCTGAAAATCGACAGAAATTTTTATCCTGTATTGATTCTGCTGCTATTTTTGCTATTAGTAGCAATAGTTGCGGTACTTTATGTTCTGTGTGTTGTGAGGTCATTATGCCATACTTTCAGTATCCTGATGAGTTTCCCCTGAGCTCGCTGCCTCCACTCATTCGTGATGCCGTTATTGAAGCTCAGCAAATCACGCAGGCTCCCCTGGGGCTTGTGGCAGCATCTGCCCTGGGCGCTGTTTCACTTGTCTGCCAGAATCTGATTGATGTCTGCAGACTGAATACACTACGGGGGCCGGTTTCTCTTTTCTTACTGACGCTTGCTGAGTCCGGAGAACGAAAAACCGCAGTGGACAAATTATTAATGGAGCCCCTGTACCAGCAGGAGATGCTGTTATATTCCAGACACAAAAATGAACTGACGACATGGAAAAATAAGGAAGAGCTTTTAAAGGCGCAGAAAAAAGCATTGTTGTCAAAACTGAATAAAGAACTCCGCAAAGGCGCGGATGAGTCAGAAACGCTCAGACAACTGGAAGCGCTTCAGAAAAACAGAGGGGAAAAACCTGTAAGATATAAATTCATTTTTAATGATGCCACGACTGCGGCAATTAAGAATCAGCTTTGTGGTAAATGGCGTTCAGTGGGTATTATGTCAGATGAAGCCGGTATAATATTTGATGGGTATACCCTGTCTGAGCTGCCTTTTATTAACAAAATGTGGGATGGCTCCGTATTGTCGGTGGACAGAAAGAATGAACCCGAACAGATGATTGAAAATGCCAGAATGACATTATCCCTCATGGTACAACCCGGTCTTTTTGACCGATATATGGAGCGAAAAGGTTCTGTTGCCAGGGACAGTGGTTTTCTTGCCCGTTGTCTAATCAGTAAACCTGCCACCACGCAGGGGAAACGCTTTATTAACGGAGCTGTGACCCCGGGAGGATCATTAACGGCATTTCATGAACGATTAATGGAGCTGGCCAGAGGCAGTATTGAAAAATCCAGTAAGGATGAACGTTATTGTCTGCATTTTTCTCCTGAAGCGCAAAAAATATTTATTGATCACTATAATGTTCTGGAGCAGGATTTGTCTCCTTCCGGACCCTTAAGCCAGTTTCGGGGACATGTTTCAAAAAAAACAGAAAACATTGCGAGAATTGCTGCGTTATTGCAGTATTTCAGTCAGGGTGAAGGGAAAATCTCTGCCGATATCATGACGTCTGCTGTCGTAATAAGTTCGTGGTACACAGATGAATATAAAAAATTATTTGCGTTACCTGATGAATCTGAACTGCAGCTGCAGGACGCCCGGGAGCTGCTCGACTGGCTCATTGAGGAGTGCCGCGGAGAATGCCCGCCCCGTGTCAGGAAAAATTATATTCTCCAGTGTGGCCCGGGCCGGTTCCGGAACAGGAAAAAGCTGAACGTCCTGCTGAACATTCTTGCATCTCAACTCAGGCTCTCTGTCGTGCAGGAAGGAAAAACCACCTATGTCCTGCTTTCCGAAATAAACAATATCACGCTGCCTGAACTGAATGCGTGCTACAGCCAGAAACTGATAAGATGGCATGAGCAATCCTTTGGCTTATAATGTTCCCTGTTGCTGAGACGGATTATTCAGTGGTGGTATCGCAGTATGCCCGTCACCCCCGCTTCTGCATGAGGGTGACGGAGGAAAAGTAAGTGTGCGGAGGCCCGGGAGCGTTATGAATCAACAGGCGTATAACAGGTACTCGTCAATCATCAGTTCCAGCTCGCGCTTTTCCCGTTTGCGCGCCACAGCCCAGTTTTCAAGCTCTGCATGTGATTTATGCTTTAACTCTTCAGTCCAGGGCTGCATGGAGTGGGCACACATCAGATCATACCAGCACAGCCATATCAGCGTGTGGTAGAGATCACGATCGTCGAAACGCCGGAGCAGGCTGTTCAGCCTGTTTGCCAGCCGGTTTTCACCCAGACGATGTAGCTCACTGAGTAAAACGCCGCCCAGATTAAAATGTGTAAGCAGCATGATTTCATGGGTCTGAATGCTGGTCATTAACCCTTCCTGAATGGCAGGAATGAACGGTGGTGTTCCCGGGTTGACGACCTGATAGAGTCCCTGTGGTGCCACTGAGATGATGGTGCCTTTTTCTGGCAGAAAAAAGTGGGCCAGGGTCAGGCGGTGATAACCATGAAGATGCGGAGCCCCCATTCCATGAGCGACGATAAGCCTCGTCACGTTTGTCATCCATTTCTGATGCTGGATGAGCAGCAGCTCACACCGGTTTTCAAGTTTTTGCATAATATTCTCTCCTTTAGCGCGCAGCAAAATGCCTCCGGGGGCCGGATCATGCCTTTGCTGCGGTTGAACGGATAACGGTCAGGAATTACGGACGGGACTGTGTAATACGTGCCTGCAACCAGGCTTCCACTTCACTTTTCAGCCATCGGGAGCTACGGCCCAGTTTGATGGGGGCAGGAAAGGCACCATCCTTGATGAGCTTGTAAAACCATTTATCGGTCAGGCCGGTCAGCTGAGTGATAAACGACATGTCGACCATCTGGTCATCCATCAGTGAAACTGGGGTATTCATGAAAATGTTCCTCCGGATGTTGTTAATCTCAACCGGCGTTGGTGATGAAAACAACGCACCACCTTCCCCGGCATAACAACCGGGGAAAAACGTAAAAAATAATCGGGAATGTGACCGTCAGGAGATAAACGGGGGGATTGCGGTGGCTGAGCCGTACCGGTATGTCGGGTGATTGTTGCGAAACGATGCTTCCGCACGCGCACGTGATAAAGGAGGGAGGACTTTCGTGAGACAAGGGGAAAACTGGCGTTCTGATAATTGCAGAGTTGTTTTTGAAGGCGGTTGTGGTGCATCAGCCCGTGACCTGTGGGCAGGCGACAGGTATCACTGGTGGGATAAGACTGTCTGATTGGTATTATAAATATATAAGAGAGCTCAAACACATGAGTTCATATATGTGAAATAAATCTGTGAGTGTGATCAGCAGACCAGTCTACCCAGTAGCAACAGATTGCGTTGTACTCACAGGGTTATCCCTGATAACTGGCGTATAACCTGCGTACATAAAACGTACCTGCAATGCACCTGAACAGAGTGCATTAAGCATCCGCCTGAGCGGTAAACGTATCCGATCTGGTGAGTGACAGTCTGAGAGCATTCTCAGTAATCGCCCCCTTGTATCCTGGAAATTGGTTAAGATAACAGCGATTAGATTTGGCAAGGTGTATGCAGCCAGCAGCTTAACATCTCAGCTAACTGGCTGGTTACCTTCAGGTTGTCGCAATGGCATCGGACATCCGGTGTCGGATAACTAAACGTAGCGTTAAGGCGATATTGCTGAGAGACCGGTTAAGTGGTTGCACGGGAGTAATGAGTTTGGGGAGGGTACCAGAATGTCAGTCTGGTGCGGTATGCTGGCAGTATCACGTTGATTACAGCATAAAGTAACGAGAGACGAATGGAAGTTAAAACCAGAGCAGTTCCGTCGTTGTTCATCCCGGGAGACGCTGGAAAAAGTGATTTCCCACACACGTTATAAACTTACCCCTGCGGAGCTGGAAGCCTTTAACTCTGCGGTCGATCACCGGCTGGCAGAACTGACAATGAACAAACTTTACGATCGCGTGCCGGCTTCCGTCTGGAAATATGTCACCTGAATCTTGAATCCGCGCTACGATGACTCCGGTGTTATCTGTGCACCGGAAGATCGGGAACATTAAGCAGTATAACGGCAACAAAGAATTCGAAATCAAAAGGGAATGGTGTACAGAGGGGCAGGCGTTCAGGCATTACCGGCCTGTATCTTCTGAAGGGGACTCGTATTTGTCGGGGCTGAGTATTCCGCTCGATTCGATCACGGATTGGCGGAATACCTGACTGTGATTGATTCAGGTACCATTTTGCAGGGAGCCGGTGCGTTACTGTCTGGCACAACAAACGCAGCGGGTCGCTCTGCCCCGCCGATTCCTGATAATCCCTCCTCTGTAACCTACTGCAACAGTACAAATACACTGACGCCTGAAACGGTAACCAGAATCAGCACCAGCAGTAACGTCAGTAAACAGAGCAGACGATCGGTCTTCCGGTAATAACCGAAGGGGTCGACAGCGCCACAATACGGGCAACATACTGTATTATGAGTAATTGCGTTACCACAGTCCCTGCACTTCTTTTTGCATATCACGATCGCTCCCTCTCCACGCCTTATCCGTAACCTGTTTTTTACATTAAAAAAACAACGCCGGGAATTCAATCGTCAGTCCGGCGATGACCGTTCGGGTTATCACAGAGTGCCTGAGACAGTGTCCTGCCGGAGGTCACCTCAGGGGCTCTGCGCATTTTTTACGACGTGGTTATTCCGTATGAACCATACGGAGATTTAACCATGACCTACAAATACAACCCCTTCTGGCAGCAACGTATTCGTGAGACGGTGCGGCACGCACTGAATGTTCATTCCCGCCTGACGGCATTGCGGGTTGACCTGCGTTTCCCGGATGTACCGGCAGCAACGGACGCAGCTGTGATATCCCGCTTCATCAATGCCCTGAAAGCCCGAATCGACGCTTACCAGAAACGTAAGCATCGGGAAGGTAAACGCGTGCATCCCACAACCCTGCATTACGTCTGGGCCCGGGAGTTTGGGGAGTGCAAAGGTAAAAAACACTATCACCTGATGCTGCTGGTCAACCGGGATACCTGGTGTCGTGCCGGCGATTACCGCGCTCCGGGATCACTGGCCGGGATGATTAAACAGGCGTGGTGCAGTGCCCTGGGAGTGGATGCCGGACGTTATGACACGCTGGCACATTTTCCGGTCAGGCCGGCGGTGTGGCTGGAACGCGATGATGACACCGGCTTTCAGCAGGTGCTGGAGCGTGCTGACTATCTGGCGAAGGAGAGTACCAAAGCTTACGGCACCGGTGAGCGCAACTTTGGCTGCAGTCGTGGCTGAGCCCGACAGACGACTTATCTGACCTTAGTGTGATGACGTGTTCACAGCGACCACACTGATTTTCCCTTCTGAGACTGAACTGAAAACCGCCATTCACACCTGACCACGCTGCCCGTACCGGGACGGCTGTTGCCTGTGTGTCGTCTGGCGCAGAGGAACATATACTATGTACGCAAAATCTTTTCTCGCACTTGATGGCAACGGACGTCTGACCGGTGCCCGTACCGCACAAACTGCTCCTTATGCCCACTACACCTGCCACCTTTGCGGCAGTGCACTCAGATACCACCCGCAATACGACACCGAACGGCCCTGGTTTGAACACACTGACGACGGGCTGACGGAGCACGCGCAGCAATGTCCTTATGTCAGGCCGGAACGCAGAGAAATACGGTTGATTAAACGTCTGCAGCAATTCGTCCCGGATGCCTTACCCGTGGTACGTAAAGCCAGCTGGTACTGCAGGCAATGTCACCACGATTATTATGGGGAGCAGTACTGCACACACTGCCAGACCGGGCGTTTCAGTGAGGAGGGGGTAGCAGAATGAACGGTATAAAAACGGGGCTGGGGATCACGCCGGGTGAGCACATTATCAGTGCCGACTCTGCGCTCAGCAGAAATATCCGGCATTGTTTCTGCCTTTCCTGTCATGGCCGGTTGATTCTGCAGACAGATGCTCAGGGGGCGTGGTTTGAGCATGATTTACATGCCCTGAGTGAGCAACAGAAGGGTAAGCGTGCAGCAAAAACCGTATTGACGGGGATGTGTTATTCAGTCGGCAGTGCTACGCGCCAGGGGAGC
>OKBF01000182.1_pt1 | contig 2408 bp, 1 predicted proteins | sample 1611781 | NCBI WGS metagenome assembly OKBF01 (sample SAMN04436768, study PRJEB24849) | human gut metagenome | biome: human gut; feature: NICU; material: stool | host: Homo sapiens | place: USA: Saint Louis, MO | collected 2011-03-17
CGGGCAAAAAGAGGCTCAAAAGCCGAAGAAAGCGAAAACCGTGCATTGTAATTTTGTCATGGACGAAACCTATCACCAGAACTTAAAGCTGATCGCGATCCGCAAAGGCGATTCGCTAAAATCGGTATTGCAAGAGGCTATATCTGACTACTTGGATAAAAACAGTTCCCTGCTATAACAGCGTATCGGGAATATACAGGGCAAACACTCCACAAAAGAAATTCTCCAGGAAAAAGGTACGCAAAAAGCACCCCTACACATCAAAAAGTATATTGAAAATGCGATTCCCTATAAAAAACCCGTTGGCAGGGTTAATCTTGCGTATGTTTAACCTGCCAACGGGTACGATATTAATAAACGTTTGGATTAAGGTTTGACGTTTACGTCTTTATTATCTGCATCAACCCAGCCTGTTGTCTCTGCATCAAACTGGATCGGATTCAACACAGCCTTTCCCTGATCAGTATAACCACCACCGAAAATCAACGTGTAGATATGACGCTTGCCCGCTACCCATGTATCTCCGAACGGAACATAAATTGTTTTGTATTCGCTTGCTGAACCCAACAGATAAGCTCCGGACTGCCGGATTTTGCAGGAGATCTCCAGGTAACATTGCTTCGCATTATCGGCCTCCAACTTGCTTTTGTTGGGTGCGGAAACAGTCCAAGCAGTCAGCGTCTGTGGTATATTCAGCATAGGAGTATTTGTGGAAATATCGGTAGCTGCGGTATTACTATTGACCGTGATATTTGCGTTTTTCACTACGGTAAATGCGTGTGGAAATGCTAAATCAGACGAACTCCAACTTCCCGTTTCTTCGGCTGTCGCAGGCAATGTGAAGGCGCCGGCAAATTTGAAATTATGAATCTTGATCATGTCGATGTCCACCTGCATGTTATCGTATTGGGTCTTTGCTTTGAATACGACCTGTGACAGAATATGCTTGAAGTTAAATTTCACTACTCCGTTGTTCATGTCTTTTGTCTGGCCTTTGGCCATGGCATACATCACGTCGTAGTTTGCATGAGTACCGGCTCCATACTCATCGATGCAGGTATAACTTATCTTTTGAGAAGTCCCGGAGGCTTCCCACCTATAAAACGCCAACATGTCTTCACTAACCGTTCCGGGATTGAACGCGTAAAAGTCCAAAGCCTCGGTAGGCCAATAACGAAGGTCGTTCGCATTTTTATAATCCCACTTATTATCTTTGTACACGATATTCACTCCGTCATGTCCATATTCCGTGTCGACCTTTCCCATGAAGGCAGTACCATCCGCCGTAAAAGCGAACACGTCGAAATCGGTGCTCGTCAAGTTGGAGGGGGTAGTAGGGGTAGCCCTCGTTTCCGCCGCATTACTTAACACGTTAAAACCAATCGCATTCCGCGAGGAGGTTTCCACATTCGCAATCTCCTCGTCTGAGCAACCCATGAGTAGCGCTCCAAAGATTGCCCAAAGCATTACTGTACTTTTTTTCATAAATAAAAACAAATCAAATTGATACATATAATTAATAAACTCAATTACTTAATAGTTGACATAGCGTTTACCCGGCATCCAATCCGCACTGAAAACTCAAATATCCGTTTACAACACTATATCCACATTCACATCATCCCAATCATCAACGTCCACATCAAATCCCGGACCGCCATTTCCCGGCTCGGATGGTACCTCATAATCAAAATTCAACACCAGATGCACATCACCGATATGCCCCGCTACCGGGACATCATGCACTTGGTCGCTCACGTCCTGTTCCAATACAGACATGCTGCCGGAACGGTTCTTGAGATACAGCCGGAAAACATTGGGCTCTCCTTCAAGTGCGGAATGTCCAAACGTATAGAATCCGCCTATAATCTGATTCCGTGAAACCATTCCATCAAAGAGCAGGCTCTCCGAAAGACCGGCGGGCAAACTGTCGCCGGACATGTTAAGCGAGCCGGACATGCCGGAAAGAGCGGCCCGCAAATCCGCCACCCTATCCAGTCCCCGAAGACCGTTCACCTCATACGTGTAGTGACATACCATGTTTACGGGAGTTAGCCGTACTATCTCCGCGCTTCCTCCCGGAATGTCCTTGAGGATAACTCTGTCTATATGGTCGCCACACAGCCAGGGTGGGGTGACGGCCATTGTCCGGTTATCCGGCGACCGAACATCACGCGTATCGGCAGTAAAAAGCGTGTAACTGCCGTTTTCTTTCCAAACCATCCCGTCGGTATCGTAGTTGAAGCAAATTACCCGGTAATCATTCTCGGGGAGCTCCACTTCCCCCCCCTCTCCTCCGGGGAAATCAAATATCCACGTGTTGCTTTCATCATCGGTCGGATAAAATACGACCCTCATGCCTTCAGGCTTGTCATGATTGGAAATCTTGGTCCAGTCGAATATTACCC